>Ga0209557_1000002_pt1 | contig 274972 bp, 262 predicted proteins | sample SaaInlV_120m_DNA_4_FD_184672 | JGI IMG/M metagenome (GOLD analysis project Ga0209557, IMG submission 184672) | Marine microbial communities from expanding oxygen minimum zones in the Saanich Inlet - Saanich Inlet SI074_LV_10m_DNA (SPAdes) (version 2) | ecosystem: Environmental > Aquatic >... | reverse complement strand
CTTTTAGAAAAAGCTTTTTTGCAAAACGAACTATGGGGTAGGGAGGGTCGATCTAAGGTGCGATAAATGCCTTTATCAAGCTTGATATAAACTATTTTTTGATTGTGAATTTAATCTTATCAACGTCTCTGAATATTTATTAAGCGAAATTTACTCTACAGTTACCGATTTCGCCAAATTCCTTGGTTGATCCACATCTGTGCCCTTCACCAAAGCAATATGATAGGCCAGTAATTGTAGCGGAACTGAATAAACTATCGGCTCTAGTATATCCGGCATATGAGGCATTGGAATTACATGAGTTGTGTCATCACTAGTAAATCCGGCGTCTGAATCGGCAAAAACATAAAGCTGACCGCCCCTGGCCTTGACTTCCTCTAAGTTCGATTTCAGCTTTTCCAGCAATTTGTTTGATGGCGCGACGGCGATAACTGGCATATCTTCATCAACCAGTGCTAAAGGGCCATGCTTTAACTCACCAGACGGGTATGCCTCGGCATGAATGTAAGAAATTTCTTTAAGCTTTAACGCGGCTTCCATCGCAACTGGATAGTGCACCCCCCGACCTAGGAATAGAGCGTGGTGTTTGCTCGCAAATTTCAGGCTCGTATTTTCAACGATGGCTTCGATACTCAAGACCTGTCGGCAAAGTTCTAGCAATTGATTGAAGAGGGCATTGGCATCTATCTGGCTCTCTATGCCTTTGGATTTCGAGATAGCAAGAGTCATTAGTAGAAAGGCTACGAGTTGCGTCGTAAATGCCTTGGTTGAGGCGACTCCAATTTCCGGGCCAGCATTGGTTGAGATCAATATGTCTGATTCTCGCACCAAGGAACTGTTAACTACATTGCAGACCGCCAAATAGCCCAGATAGCCGAGTTCTTTTGCTTTTTGGAGTGCAGCGAGTGTGTCTGCAGTTTCTCCTGATTGAGACACTGTGACAAATAGAGTGTTCTTGGGCACCGCAATTCGGCGGTATCGATATTCACTGGCTACTTCGACAGAAACAGGGATATCGATATATTTTTCTAACCAGTATTTTGCAACCATACCAGCGTGATAGCTGGTCCCACAGGCGACTATGCAAATCCCTTCAGCATCCTTGAATAGCATTTCGGCTTCGAGACCGAACGCCTCGACCAATACACCCTCTTTGCCCAGGCGGCCCTCCAATGTTCGCTTGATTGCTTCAGGCTGCTCATGGATTTCCTTGAGCATAAAGTGGCGATAACCAGCTTTGTCGGCGTCACCGGCGTCTTCCTCGATATGATGAGTGTTTCTATCGGTTTCCGTATGCTGTTCGTTGAATAGCTTATAGCCTTCAAGCTCAACATATCCGTAATCGCCTTCTTCCAGGAAGACAAATCTATCTGTCACCGGTCTTAGCGCCATTTGGTCAGAGGCGATAAAGTGCTCACCAATTCCAATTCCAAGCACCAGTGGACTACCGCGTCGAGCTATATAGATGCGCTCATCTTCTTCTACATTGATTGCGCAGATTGAAAACGCACCATCTAGCTCTGCAATAGTTTTCTTGAGTGCCTTGAACATATCGCCAGAGCTCTTCCAATGGAAATGCAAGAGATGCGCGATCACCTCTGAGTCGGTTTCAGAAGCAAATCCGTAGTTTTCATCCTTCAGCTTAGAGCGAAGTTCTATATGGTTTTCGATAATGCCATTGTGAATTAGTGCAATCGGGCCTGACAGGTGAGGGTGGGCATTCTGTTCGGTCGGTTTCCCGTGAGTAGCCCAACGGGTATGAGCAATTCCGAAATGGCCTGTGGTGTCCTTAGTCAGACGGGCCTCGAGTTCAGCGACTTTGCCTACAGCTTTAGTACATAAAAGAGATCCATCTTCGTGCTTAAGCGCTATACCTGCAGAGTCATAGCCGCGGTATTCAAGCCGGTGTAAACCTTCGAGCAATATACCTTCTACAGGGCGCTGGGCAATAGCGCCGACAATTCCACACATGGGTATTATTTCCTTTGAGAGTTAGGCGTTTCAGTGGCGTTATTTTGCCAGAGTTCGCTAGTTTATTTCTTTTCAGGGCGCTTCCAATCCGGAATTTGGCTCTGCTTTGCACGAGTAAGAGCTAGAGAATCTTTCTCGACATCTTTGGTGACAGTCGAACCGGCCCCTATTGTTGAGCCATCCTTTAGCTCTGCTGGCGCAACAATTGCAGAATTTGATCCAACAAAAACTCTGTCGCCTATCTTGGTCTTATGCTTATTGGCGCCATCGTAGTTACAGGTGATAGTTCCCGCTCCGATATTAGTGTCTTCACCCATTTCGGTATCGCCAATATAGCTGAGATGATTTACTTTACTTCCCTTACCAATTGAAGCTTTTTTGGTTTCTACAAAGTTGCCTATTTTGCTGTTATCGGCTAGCTCAGTACCTTCTCTAAGGCGCGCGTAGGGGCCTACTTCAACATCTTTGCCGATTGAGGTTTTCTCTATATGACTAAAGGCTTTGATATAGCTTCCGTCACCAATCTTTGTGTCTCGTATTACACAGTTGGCTTCGATACGGACATTGTTTCCAAGAGCGACATCACCCTCAAAAATACAATTCACATCAATGCAGACATTGTCCCCAGCTTCTAGCACACCTCGAATATCTAACCGGCTGGGGTCTAGCAAGGTAACTCCTGCCTCCATCAGGTTTTCAGCCTGTTGCCGTTGATAGTTTCGCTCCAATTCGGCCAGTTGAATTCTGTCGTTGGCACCCATTACCTCAAATTCCTGCTGTGGCTGTGCTGTGGCAACGGGAATTCCCTCAGACACGGCCATTTCAATAATGTCCGTTAGATAGTATTCGCCCTGAGCGTTTTCGTTCGATAGCTGATTTACCCAACGGCCTAAGTCAGTTGCTTTGGCAGCCAATATGCCGGTGTTTACTTCATGAATCTTGAGAATTTCTGCAGACGCATCCTTATGTTCAACGATGGATTGAACTGTCCCCGAGGAATCTCGAACAATGCGACCGTAACCGCTCGGATCATCTAACCTAACTGTCAGTAAGCCGAATCCCTCAGCTGCCACTTCAATAACTGCCGTAAGAGTCTCTGTCCGGATAAGCGGAACGTCGCCATAGAGAATCAATACAAGGGAATCCTGAGGTAGTGCATCGCTGGCGATTTGCACAGCATGGCCAGTGCCCAGTTGTTCGGTTTGTTCAACATGAATGCAATCCGGGTAACGTTTTTTGACCTCTTCGCTTCCGAACCCAGTAACGAGAATAGAGGGTAGCGTATCCAGTCGTTTCACGGCGTCGAGTACATGGCCCAGCATAGGTTTTTTCGCTATTTCCAGCAGAACCTTTGGCAGGCTCGAATTCATTCGAGTGCCTTTGCCAGCGGCAAGTATCAAGGGTTGAATAGGAAGCGTCATTTCTTTCTCTTTAGTCAACCTATTAGTCAATCTGGGCCATGGTTTTAATATAGCTTTTTAGACGCTCTCTGAGTTCAGGATGCTCCAGCCCCATAGCGATATTCGCTTTAAGGTAACCGAGCTTGTTGCCGCAGTCATGCGTAATTGAGGACATACGGTAAGCATCCATGGATTCGTGTTTTAGCAGCTCATCGAGTGCATCGGTGAGTTGAATTTCGCCCCCAGCGCCAGGTTTAGTATTTTTGAGCAACTGCATCACTTGATTTGGCAGCACATAACGCCCGACGACGGCTAAATTGGAAGGAGCGTCTTCGAATTTTGGCTTTTCTACCATGGCCGAAAGAGGGGAGGCTTTGCCTACGCCGAGCTCTGCACCATCGATATCTGCAATGCCGTATTGGTGTATTTGATCGTTCGGTACGGCTTCAACCATAATCTGGCCATGTCCTGAACTATCCCAGCGATTGACCATATTGGAAAAATCGTTCAACTGGCCTGGTGCGGAGGAGGGCATAACGAGCACATCCGGTAGCATGACAGCGAAGGGATTATCTCCGACAACCCTGCGTGCGCAGAGGATTGCATGGCCCAAACCGAGCGCTTCTGGTTGGCGTAATGAGATCACCTGAACATGAGGCGGAATAATGTCCCTGATACTAGTAAGTACAGTGTCTTTGCCCTTTCGCTCAAGCTGGGTCTCTAATTCAAAGTGGGCATCAAAGTGGTTTTCAATAGCCTCTTTGCCCGATCGAGTCACCAAGATAATTTCATTGATGCCCGCAGCGATGGCTTCTTCCACCACATGTTGGATAACAGGCTTATCCGTAACCGGCAGCAGCTCTTTGGGAATAGCTTTTGTGGCCGGTAGCATCCGTGTGCCGAGACCGGCAACGGGAATAATGGCCTTTTTAACAGGCTGGATTTCTGACATTTAGCTAAGACTTCTTAGTATTGATAGAGCATTTAAACATTGCTGATCCAAAGACAGAAGAGGCTATCTCAACATGGCCTCTAGTTCGGCGACTTTTTCTTCTAATAAGGCTTCGTCCCCTCTAGTTTCGACGTTTAGCCGCACTAATGGTTCAGTATTGGATGACCTTAAATTAAAGCGCCAATCGGCAAAGGAATAGCTAATGCCATCGATATCGTTGTACTCGCCACCTAAAGCAGAGTAGTACGAATTGACACGCTCAATGGCAGCCGCTGCGTTTTCGATGGTGAAGTTGATTTCGCCACTGCAGGGGAAAGCTTGTATGCGCTCGTCGACCAGCTCTTTGAGGGATTGGCCAGTGCGACACATCAATTCTGTAATCAATAGCCAGGGAATCATGCCAGAGTCACAATAGGCAAAATCTCTAAAATAGTGGTGGGCACTCATTTCACCGCCATAGACGGCATCCTGTTCGCGCATAATTTCTTTTATAAAGGCGTGGCCACACTTGGAGAGAATCGCTTTTCCGCCAGCTTGTTCAGTTTGTTCCTGAGTATTCCAGACTAGTCTTGGGTCGTGAACGATTCCGCTGTTTGGAGATTTAAGCAGCATCATTTCGGCAAGTAAGCCTACAAGGTAGTAGCCTTCGATAAAGCGGCCATCAGCATCAAAAAAGAAACATCGGTCAAAATCTCCGTCCCATGCAATTCCCAAATCAGCGCCTGAAGAAATTACCAACTCAGCTGTCGACTTTTGGTTTTCGAGAAGCAGGGGGTTGGGTACGCCATTTGGAAAATCTCCATTTGCTTCACTATTTAGATGAATAAATTCAAAGGGGAGATGTTTTTCCAGTTGTTCCAGCACGATTCCGGCACCACCGTTGCCGGGATTTGCGACAATTTTAAGTGGCGTCAATAGACTCTGGTCGATATAACTTAGCAAGTGTTCTATATAGGCAGTTTTGTCAAAATCTTCCCGAATTGATCCCGGCTTGCTCTGGATATTTGAGTAGTCTTTTGTTTCTACGAGGGCTTTAATATCCAAAAGGCCGGTATCTGCGCTAATGGGCCTAGATTCCTGTTTCACCAATTTCATACCGTTATGCCCCTTAGGGTTATGGCTGGCTGTCACCATAATGCCTCCGTCTAGCTGCCCGTTGAAGGTGGCGAAATAAACCTCTTCAGTTCCGCTAAGCCCGATATTGATTACGGTGGCCCCGCCATCCACTAGTCCTCGCATAAGGGCATCAGAAATCATTGGGCTTTCAAGACGGATATCGTAGCCAACGGCAAGGGTATTTGGTTGGTAGATGTCGCAGTAGGCTCTGCCAATCTTATAGGCAATATCTGTATTTAGATCTTCTGGAACTTTGCCGCGAAGATCATAGGCTTTAAAAAGGCTCATAGAGGTAAATAAGTTTTTTGGGAGCGATCATTTTCTCAAAAGTGATGGGCTTATGTAAGTACCTTGTTCCTCTAATATTCGAGAACGCTGAGAATTAATAGCTGCCAACTCATCTTTATACAAATACTAAAAAGTAATTAATTGAATAACTATTTTTTTTGAGAATATAATGAATAATCAAATAGAAAATATTTTTTGGGGAATATAAAATAATGTCATCTTTACTTGAAGATCTTGCAAAATCCCGCGTAAAAGCAAAAACAGCGGCAAAAAAACTTGAAATATCTGCGTTAAAAAAACTGATTCAATCTTTAACAATCGCGCTGGAGGCCGAAGAAAAGCGAATTAAGGAAAAGGAAGAGAAAGAGCGTCTGAATAAAATCCAGAAAATAAACCAATTATTAGCCGAAAGCGGATTAAAAGTTGCTGATTTGAAGCAGAGTGGTGTATCTAAGCGCAAACCTGCAAAGAGGAAGGGTGGCAAGAGAGGCCCAGTGGCACCCAAATATAAATTGGTTGTCGATGGGGTAGAGCACCTTTGGTCTGGACGAGGTAGGACTCCCTTAGTATTCGCTCAGTATTTTGAGAAAGGCAATAGCAGAGAAAGCGTAGAAATTTAGTGCAACTTTTTAAAACGAATAAGCCAGGGTTAAACCTGGCTTTTTTATTGTCCAAATTTTCAGTCAGATAATATTTTGATATAAATCGCGCCACTGCGGATTGAGCTTTCGTATCAGGGTGAGCTTGGTTTCCAATGCTTCAGAATCAATTCGTTTGGCCTCAGCGGTTACTGATTTTAGCGACGATCCCGTTTGATACCAGACAAGCTTGGTTAGTGCTTCTTTCGCAGAATGAGCTTTATGAGCCGTTTTTTTGAGTCTAAATACTTCTCGTGCGAGATCCTCGCTGGCTCCAACGGTAAATTCACTGTGAGATTTATTGGTAAGAATATATACGCAGGGTAGTTTCATACAGAATCCTTTCTGATTTTTGGGAGTCTCTAATTCTACTCGAGGCTGATCTAATATAGATATGAGTTGTATCAATAAAACCAAATTTGCGTATCTGAGGGGGAGAATTACTCAGCCTGCTCCATGGACTATCTGAGACTTTATCGGGTCTTAGGAGTGCGGAATACGGAGCAGCTGTTTTCTGCCATCGAGCCCCATTCTCGTACCAAGTTCCACTAAACAAAAAAACCCAGCACAAGGCTGGGTTTTTAATTTGGCGGAGAGGGTGGGATTTGAACCCACGGACCCTCTCGAGTCGCTGGTTTTCAAGACCAGTGCTTTCGGCCACTCAGCCACCTCTCCGATAAGGGCCGCAATTATACCGACGCAGTAGCTTTCGGCAATCGCGAAATTTCTTTTTACGCCTGTGCGCTTTCCTCCGATGTTTCTGTGGCTTGATTTGCTCGAGGATCATTGCTTGGGCGTTTGATCGGTCTCGGATTTGATTCAATATTTACAGCGCTTCCGGTATCTAAAGCTTCTGAGAATCCGATATCTTTTTCCAATGTGTTCACTTCAAAATCACCCACAGGTTTTGGAGTAGAGCGGGGGTCATTTGCAGAGCGGCTAAACTCTCGTTTCTTATATTCCTTTGGCGCAGCAGCTATCTCATGTGCAACGGCTCCCAGTGAACTCTTACGTTTTTGTTCGGGCAGCTTAGGCTGTGATGCCTTGCTTTCGCTAACCTCTGCTGGTTTATCTTCGGCTATTGCTTCTGCTGCCCTGTTTGCTTCAACTATAGTTTCAGCTATGTCTTCAGCGCCAACCGAAGTTTGTACTGGTGTTTCAGGAGCGGCTTCCTGAGGCGCCTGAATGTTTTCATTAATCACTTCTTCCGCTATTTGATTTTGCGGAACCCGAGCTTCACCTCTATTTCGCTTGCGCGGCGCACGCTTGCGACCGGATTCGGAATTTGGGCGCCGATCTGGCCGAGACTGCGCTGATGTATTCTCATTCTGCTCTACATTGCCTGTCTCGTTTTGACGCTTCTCTTTATTTTGATTGCCACGTTGAGCATTCTTCTGCTGACCAGATTGTTTGTTTTGTTGGCCCTGATTGTCATTGCGACCGCGATTTTGCTCGTTGCGGTTTTGCTCATTGCGATTCTGGTTATTCCGGTTGCGGTTGCCCTGGTTGTTTTTGTTGCGGTTGCGGTTATTACCCTGACCTTGTTTCTGACCCTGGCGATTATCCCGGTTTTCAGATCGGCCTTGGCCACCGCGATTGTTGCGATTGCCGCGGTTGTTACTTCGTCGTGCGTTAGAAGGCTTTTTCTCTTCTTCAGATTTCTTGCCAGTAAGGGCTGCAAAAATTCGGGCAATGAGGACGGGTTTTTTAGAACCTTTAGCTTTAGCCTTCTGTTTTGGCGCGGCTTTGGCTTTGCTAGCAGGGGCCATGGGAGCGGGCGCAATGGCTTGCACCGCTGCCTTGGGTGCAGCGGGTAATTCACCAACAGATCCAAGAGGAGAGGCTTCCTGTTCAGCGGCATCAGGATTTTTCGTCTGATAGCTATTTTTTGATTCTTCGCCGTCCTGAGCTCGTACACGTCGAATGCTGTAGTGGGGCGATTCCAGCTCGGTCTGAGCAATAATCAAAATACGAACGCCAGGGTGTCGTCGCTCCATCTCGCTTATTGCGGTGCGTTTTTCATTGAGTAAGAAGCTGGCGACATCAAGAGGTACAAAAGCCTGTACTTCACTGGTGTAATCTTTTTGCGCTTCCTCTTCCATTAAACGCAAGATCGACAAGGCCAATGAGCGAATGCCCCGAATGGTTCCCTGACCTTCACAGCGAGGACAGGTTTCAAAGGTCAGTTCTTCAAGGGAAGGTCGGAGACGCTGCCGAGACATTTCCAATAAGCCGAATTTCGAGATCCGAGCCATCTGCACGCGCGCGCGATCAATACTTAATGCCTTGCGCATGCGCTCTTCGACCGCGTTACGGTTTTTAGCCGGCGTCATATCAATAAAGTCGATAACCACTAGGCCGCCGATATCGCGAATTCGCAACTGGCGAGCAATCTCATCGGCTGCTTCCAAGTTGGTCTGCAGCGCGGTTTCTTCAATATCGCTGCCCTTGGTGGCTCGTGAAGAGTTGATATCAATAGAGACCAGAGCCTCAGTTACGTCGATCACGATGGATCCGCCCGAGGGTAATTTCACTTCTCGTTCAAAGGCCGTCTCAATCTGATTTTCAATCTGATAGCGATTAAAAAGTGGAAGGTCGTCATCGTAGTGAGTAATGCGGCTGTTGTAGTCCGGCATCACTTGGTTAATGAAGGCTGAGGCCAGCTGAAAAGATTCCCAGCTATCCACCATCACTTCGCCAATATTCGGGCGTAGATAATCACGAATCGCTCGAACAATGACGTTGCTTTCCTGGAAGAGAAAATGGGGAGCAGGGGCTGCATCGGATTCTGTCTTTATCGAACCCCAAAGATTGGCCAGATAGTCAACGTCCCATTGCAGTTCTTCTGCGGTGCGTCCCACACCAGCGGTACGAACGATGATGCCCATGCCGCTGGGAACATTTACCTCTGAAAGCGCATCTTTTAGTTCAGAGCGATCGTCTCCCTCGATTCGACGGGAAATGCCACCACCGGGCTTGTTTGGCATCAGTACCAAACAGCGCCCCGCGAGGCTGATATATGTTGTCAGAGCTGCGCCCTTGTTGCCGCGCTCTTCTTTCTCAACCTGAACGATGACGTCAGTGCCTTCTTTAATCAGGTCTTGAATTCGGCGTTTGCTGTCACCTTTGCCGCCCCTGTGATATTCGGGAGCGATTTCTTTCAGCGGCAAGAAGCCGTGGCGCTCAGAGCCGTAACTAACAAAGCAAGCTTCCAGGCTAGGTTCAACCCGGGTGACTTTTCCTTTATAGATATTGGCAAGTTTTTGTTCGCGGCCGCGATTTTCGATATCGAGGTCGTAAAGTTTTTGACCGTCGACTAGAGCAACACGGATTTCTTCTGGTTGTGTTGCGTTAATTAACATGCGTCTCATGGACGTACTCCTTTCTAATTTTTATTGGAGTGCGCGCGTGAAATCGGCAGGAATAAAGATACTTCTATTTGCGGATATAGCCCAATATCGGTGTTTTCCGCAGGCTGACAGGAATCAAATCAAGTCGCCTTATAGTTATTAAACGCAAATCGCGCTTAAATAATTCTGCATAAAATTCAATAAGTTGGCGAACTTTATCGCAGCTGAGCCTATAATTTCGGCTCTATCTTTATTCTTTTATCACTTATTGAACTGGTGCCTTTGTCTGAGGCTTGCTCTGTTCAATAAGAAAAAATTCACACGCCACTCTTGATTTAATTTCCCGTTGAGGATTATTTTTCCGTCAATGGATTTCAATTATGGCTACAGGATATTGGCGTTATTGCCGCGCCTTTTCTAAATCTTCTGCGCCGTCGCAGAAGGCTCATAATATTCTCGGTTTCAGCTCGAAGCGCCTGTTCATGGGGGTATAATCCCGGCGCCCGCTAAGGAGGTTGGTGTGCTATTTTGATGCATTCACCTCGCCTCGGTGCCGCAATATAACAGAAGCGTGGGATATAAGCACCCGCACCATACAATTCCATACATGGGCTCAAGAACCCCAACTTTTATGAACTCGTCCGACCAGCAATCGCATCAAGAGTCAGTGCAGTATTTGACTGTCACAGAGGCCGAATCGGGTCAAAGGATTGATAATTTTCTTAGTGCAAAATTGAAGGGCGTTCCCAAGTCTCATCTATACAAAATTATCCGTTCAGGAGAGGTCCGCGCGAACAAGGGTCGAGTAAAGGCATCAAGCCGCATATCAGAAGGGGACCTTATTCGAATCCCGCCAATTCGGCGGCGGGCAGAATCGGAAAATACTGTTCCGGTGTCAGCAATCAAGGATCTGCGCAAGTCGGTGCTGTTTGAAGATGACGCGCTAATCATTGTAAATAAAGCTTCTGGCATAGCCGTCCACGGTGGCAGCGGGATTTCTCTCGGCTTGATAGAAACTGCTAGGCAGCTATGGCCCAAAGAAAGCAAACTCGAATTGATACATCGCCTAGATCGAGAAACCTCCGGCTGTCTGATGTTAGCTCGCAACCGAGCCGCTCTGCTTAGCATGCAAAAGCAATTGCAGAATCATCAGATCACAAAGGAATACACCGCCTTTGCCATTGGAAAGTGGCCCTCTCATATGCGCACCATCGATGCGCCTCTAAAACGCAATGAACTTAAATCTGGTGAACGGGTTGTTAAGGTGTCCGAAGACGGCAAGCCGGCTGAAACACATTTCAGAGTAATCAAGCACTACGATAGAGGTAGTTTGCTGCGAGTGGGGCTGGTTTCCGGGCGCACTCATCAGATAAGGGTTCATTCTCTACTTGCAGGGCACCCGCTGGCTGGGGACGAAAAGTACGGTCATTCAGCGACCAACAAAGAGTTTCGAAAGCTTGGGCTGAAACGACTGTTTCTACATTCGACCTATCTGAAGTTTCGCCATCCTATAAGTAACGAGTGGATCGAAATCGAAGCACCGCTTGCGGAGGAGCTGGAGAAGTTCCTTGCAACGCTCAGTTGAGACTAATTCACAAAGAGAGACCTATGCTCTTTATATTTGACTGGGACGGTACGCTTTGCGATTCCCTAGAGCGGATTATTGTTTCTGCACAGAGGGCGGCTGGTGATTTTCAGCTGCCGGTGCCTGCATCAACCGAAGTTCGGTCAATTGTTGGGTTGGGGTTGGTAGAGGCCATGAGGAGCCTGTTTCCTGCAGTGAACGAGGAGCAGCATCAGTCACTTGCCGAATGTTATCGACAACACTTTCTGAATTTGGGAGAGGAGTTGCCTTCTGCTCTCTACCCAGGCGTACTCGACACTCTGGAAAAGCTGCGCAGCGAGAATCACAGATTCGCAATCGCTACAGGGAAAAGCAGAATAGGCTTGGATTCGGTGCTTAAAGAAGTAGGGCTGGAGAATTATTTTGATGCAAGTCGTTGTGCTGATGAAACCCAGTCCAAGCCTCATCCACAAATGCTGTATGAGCTTCTGCAAGAACTTGATCACAGGGCGGAAGATGCTCTGATGGTCGGTGATACAGATTTTGATCTAATTATGGCGCAAGCGGCCGGCGTCAGAGCGATTGGGGTTAGTTATGGAGCCCACCCATTAGAGCGGCTGCAAAAATGCAATCCGCATTTGATAGTGGAGCGATTCTCAAATATTCGGGATCATTTTTAATTTTCCTGGGTCAGAGAGTCTGAAAGTCTGGGGAATCTTGGATTCCTGATACGTCTGATGCGCAAAAACTGATAAAGTTTGCCGCAGCAATTTTCGGAGATTCCTGTGTACGAGATCGTGGTCGCTGGTGGATGGTTGATGATTCCCATCCTGCTTTGTTCAGTTGTGGCAATCGCCATTGTTTTTGAGCGTTCCTGGACGCTAAGCGATTCCAGAATTTCTCCTCCCAACTTGCTTCCCTACGTGTGGGAAAGTCATCGAGCCAAAAAGCTCAACGTTGATCGCATAATCGAATTGCGCAATGACAGCCCCCTGGGTGAAATATTCGCAGCTGGGCTTGCGAACCTAAAGCATGGTCGAGCGGTGATGAAGGATGCCATGGAGGAGGCGGGTAATAAGGTTACGCACGATATGGAACGTTTTCTTTCTGTATTGGGCACAATCGCCACGGTTTCACCTCTACTGGGTTTGCTTGGCACTGTGCTCGGCATGATAGAAGTGTTCGCAGAAATTATGGTCAGTGGCACCGGTAACGCGGGCGTTTTAGCCGGCGGTATCTCCAAAGCGCTTATCACAACTGCAGCAGGGCTTTCAGTTGCTATTCCTTCTATGGTTTTTCACCGTCATTTCGAACGTAAAATTGATGGCATTGTTGTTGAAATGGAACAACAATCAACCCGGCTGGTTGATGCCCTCTTCAGTGACAAAGGCATCAATGACAAAACAGTCTCTGAAAAAGCATCCAAGAAAACGGAGGAGGCGGACGAGTGAAGTTTCGCGCGCGTCGTCGCACGCCTGTCGAAGCAAATCTTACGCCGCTTATTGACGTCGTATTTTTGCTGCTCATCTTTTTTATGGTTTCTACCACCTTTACTCACGAAAACCAGATGCGCATCAATTTGCCTGAAGCCCAGGCTGAAGCTTCTCAATCGGAAAATAGCCAGATAAACCTAATGATATTGCAGGACGGCGCCTACAGCATAAATGGTAAGTCCGTTGCCAACCGCGATATCGAGACACTTATGGAAGCCCTCAGTCTCGAAGCTGGGGATGATCTCGAGCAGGCAGTAGTGATATCTGCCGATTCTGAAACAACTCATCAAAGCGTAGTGCGGGCAATGGACGCAGCGGGTCGGCTGGGATTAACCCAAATACGAATCACTAGCCAGGAACCGGCTGCCCAGCCCTAATCAGGATATTTCCGTGAGAGGCTTTCGAACGTTCCTCGAGCACAAAATTGAGCAGTCTTGGTATGGCGAATTGCATTGGACTGAACTACTCAAACCTTTGGTTCCCCTCTATCGCCACAGCGCAACCAAGTCCAGAGTGCGCGGTCAGATAAGCGCGACGCATTCACCCCTTGATGTGCCGGTGGTCGTTGTCGGCAATATTACGGCTGGTGGAACAGGTAAAAGCCCAGTTGTTTTGAAGTTGGCTGCCGAATTGACGGATCTCGGCTATACCCCTGGCATTTTAAGCAGAGGCTATGGGGCGCGGCTCGGGGATAGTCCACATCTGGTATCTCATGGGGACAGTGCCGAAGATATTGGCGATGAGCCCCTTATGATGGCGCTGAGTGCTCCACATACACCAGTTGTTGTGGACAGAGACAGGCGGCGAGGAGCTCAGTTTCTCAAAACAGAGTGCGGTGTTGATCTCGTTATTTGCGATGACGGATTGCAGCATTACGCATTGCCTCGAGATGTCGAAATCGTCATCCTGGATTCTCAGCGAGGCGTAGGGAACGGATTGCTAATTCCGGCTGGGCCTCTAAGAGAATCGGTAGATCGGTTAGCGAGTGTTGATTTTGTGCTGGCCAATGGCGAAAAGGAAATTCTGTCCGAGGCGCTTAGCAATCAAATCGATGCGGTCTTCGGGGTTAAGCCAAAATGTTGGCGCAACTTGGAGACGGGAGAGCCGATTAGTCTCGATAAACCACCTATATTCGGAAGGGTTCTTGCGGTCTCAGCTATTGGTAATCCAGAGCGCTTCCACCAATCTCTGCGAAGTTTGGGCTTGGATCCCATCACCAAAGTATTTCCCGATCATTACGCATTCCAGGCGTCGGATTTTAGTTTCAATCCAGAGGAATCTGCCTTGCCCCTTGTGATGACTGCCAAAGATGCGGTCAAATGCTCTGGGTTCGCCGAGGCGAACTGGTGGTCTCTCGAGGTGGAAGCTAAGCTGCCTGAGGAATTCCTCGAGGGGCTAATCAGCAGATTGGCCTCTCATATGAACAAAGAAGAGATTTAAATTGAGCTTTATTGTTGTTATACCGAGCCGATACCAGTCGATTCGATTGCCGGGTAAACCACTAGTAGATATTGGCGGCAAGCCCATGATTCAGCGTGTTTTTGAACGCGCACAACTTTCTTCCGCTGAACGGGTAGTTATTGCCACGGACGATGAGCGAATCCAGGAGGCAGCAAAAGGTTTTGGCGCAGAGGTTCTGATGACCTCGCCTGACCATCCTTCCGGAACGGATCGGCTGGCGGAAGTGGCCGAGCAGCTCAATCTCTCTGGTGAGTCTGTAATAGTGAACGTGCAGGGCGATGAACCTTTAATACCTCCTGCGGTTATTGATCAGGTAGCAAAAAATCTTATCTCTAACCCAGATTGTGCAGCGGCAACTCTCAGTCATTCAATTGAAAGTAAGGAAGAATTTCTTGACCCCTCTGCAGTGAAAGTAGTTGCAGATGCGACGGGGAAGGCCCTCTATTTTAGTCGCGCGCCAATTCCTTGGCCTCGTGATCTTGGTCTAGATGGCGACTTGCCGACATGCTTTTCTCCGCAGAGGCATATTGGAATCTACGCTTATCGTGTCGAGTTACTTAAAGACTTTGTGGACTGGAAAAAATCACCTTTGGAACAGTTGGAAAGCCTTGAGCAACTTCGAATATTGCACCAAGGACAAAGCATTCACCTGGAACACTGCTGTGAAGCGGTGCCTGCTGGCGTAGACACACCGGAAGATCTCGAACGAGTCCGGCTTGCGCTAGAGTCCTAGCTAGAGATGGAGCAAGTTCGTGTACTCTTTGTTTGTTTAGGCAATATCTGTCGGTCACCGACCGCAGAAGCTGTATTTCGCGACAAAATCTATAAAGCGGGTCTTCTAGATCGCTTTTACATTGATTCCGCAGGTACTGGCGATTGGCATATCGGAAGGTCCCCTGACCCCAGGGCAAAGCAGCACGCGGCCGAATCTGGATACGACCTGAGCGCGCTAATCGCGCGTCAGGTGAACGAGGCAGATTTCCCCTGTTTTGACTACATTTTTGCCATGGATCAGCAAAATTTGATGGATCTGAAAGCGATGCAACCTGCGGATTTTGGCGGTCAACTCAGGCTTCTGCTTGACTGCGACAGTAGCTCAGAAGTGCGCGAAGTTCCCGACCCCTACTATGGTGGTAGTGACGGTTTTCATCAGGTGATTCAGCTTATAGAAGGTGCTTGCGATAGCTTTATCGAAGAATTTCGGGACAGCCGACAGAGCGCCAGTTAGAGATGTCAGTCATTCGAAACAACCAAGATTTATCTGATGCAAACACTCTCGCGGTGCAGAGTCGCGCGGCGTCCTATATAACAGTCAAAGAGATGTCCGATCTGAAAACGGCCCGAGACTATCTGAAAGCGAACCCAATAAAAACACTGGTGCTAGGAGAGGGCAGTAATCTCGTTCTTGGCTCTAAGCTTCAGGCCTTGGTGCTCAAAATAGAATTGATGGGCAAGCGAATTGATTCCGAAGATGAGAACCAGGCAGTGGTCGAATTGGCTGCCGGTGAGAACTGGCACGATAGTGTTCGCTGGTGTCTCGATCAGGGATTCTCCGGAATCGAAAATCTTGCGCTGATACCCGGAACCGTTGGTGCCGCTCCTGTTCAAAATATCGGCGCATATGGTGTTGAACTGAGCGGTGTTGTTCAGAAGCTGGAGTATTTTGATCTTTCCTCAGGGGAATCAATTTTATTAGATGGAGAAGAGTGCGGATTTGAATATCGAAGCAGTCGATTTAAAAAAGATCTCTTGGATCGAGCACTAATTACTCGAGTCTGGCTAAGGCTTAAGAAGAAGGCGGTAGTGGGACAAGCAGATTATCCGTCCTTAAAAAATCACCTAGAAGAGAAGGGGCTAGAACCTACTCCAGAGAATATTTTTACAGCCGTTTGTGAAATTCGAAGATCCCGGCTGCCCGACCCGATAGAGACTCCCAATGTCGGTAGTTTTTTTCATAACCCGGTAATTAGCACTAATGTCTTTGCCGCACTTCGTGAGGAATTCCCAGAGATGCCCGGTCATAGGCAAGAATCGGGTAAGGTCAAGGTTCCTGCTGCCTGGCTAATTGAGGCCTCTGGGTGGAAGGGGAGAGAGCTAGCTGGAGTAAAGGTTTCTGACCATCATGCGCTGGTTCTCACCAACCCCAATCATTGTTCAGCAGATGAAGTTCTCAATCTCGCAGCAGCTATTCAGCTCGCCGTTCATGAAATGTTTAAAATCGAACTCAGTATTGAGCCCAGGGTTTATCTAGCCTGATTGAGTCTTTTTGGTTCCGGGTTTTTGACTTCGGTTCCGCAATTGCACCAGGCAAGAGAGGGCGCAGATGGGCCGTAATACAGTATCTCGGACTTCAGTCCTAATCCCTTTTTCGCAAGAATAAATTCGCTGATACTCGCAAGATCTTCGATAGTGTCAGCGTGTTTAGCGTCAGTGATTTTGTTGCAATGCTGGCATTTGGTGATAACTAATCGCATGCTTATCTCTCCCTAGAAGTAGCATATTTTCGGCATCGGATGGCCTTAGGAAATTGGCCGATGCAGACTATAGTCCGTAGATCAATAGTATACAAGCGCTAGTGTTCTGAGCATGTCTGACTCAGAACTCTATACCGCCTCGTTAGGTCCTGTATTGCGAGCACAACGCAAGGAAAAAGGCCTATCCCAAGAAGAGCTGGCTCATCGTGTTGGGCTGGATCGGACTTATATTTCCTTGCTTGAACGGGGATTACGGCAACCGACGCTCGGTACGATCGTGAAGCTCTCCACTGCACTAGAAATACAACCTGAGGATTTTGTCGCCGAGTTGGGCAGGCCCTACAAGGTGGATTAGAGCTTTTTCTTTAGGTGGTAGCGAGGGCTGTGAATACCTACAAAATATCCGCTTTACGCAATAGACGAGAAAGCTTGATAAGAGGCAAACCAATTAAGGCTGTTGGGTCACTGCTCTCAACTGCTTCAAACAAACTAATACCCAAAGACTCTGCTTTAAAACTGCCGGCGCAATCGATGGGATTGTCCGTCTCTATATACACTGAAATTTCCTTGTCAGTTAGCTCACGAAACCTTACAAGGGTTTGAGTGGATTCTGATGTCTGAAAATTAGCCTCCCGATTCAACAGGCAGACTGAGGTGTAAAAGCAGACCTCCTTTCCACTAAAAGCTCTGAGTTGGTTTTCTGCGGCCTCAACAGTACCGGGCTTTCCCTTCAGTTTTCCTTCAAATGACGCGCACTGGTCCGAGCCAATAATCCAACTCTTTGGATTGTCCTCGGAAACCCTATTTGCTTTCTCTTCTGCTAGTCGGGTAACCAGTTTTTGGGCGGGCTCATCAGTTTTTGGGGCCTCATCAATATCGGGGTTGATACAAATAAAATCGAGCTGAAGGCGTTGTAAAAGCTCTTTTCGATAGGGGGAAGATGAAGCCAAAATTAGCTGTGTCATCTCAGTAGTCTACATTCGCTTGAATTTTATGAAAAATCAGGCAGTTGAAGAGAGATTGTTTTGTCTATTTGCTTGGGTTTTATTTGCCTTTTTTACTTTACAGAGGCGGCTCATCTCCCTAGAATTGCGCGCCCGTGAGCTGTGCTCCAAAGGTGTTCCGATTTTGTCCCTGCTAGGTTGAGGTAATAAAGATGTCTTCATCCATTATCGACCCCTATAAAGCAGCAAAAATCGGAGCTCTCCAATCTTTAAAGATTGCTCCAAAAGCTATGTCGCGGTTGTCTGAGGTTGTGAAAAACCTCGAGGAGACCACCGCAGAGCTTAGGTTTTTCTGGGATGAGCAGAAAAGGTTAAGGGTAACGGGTCAGGTAGCAGCGCAGATGGATGTTCTTTGTCAAAGATGTCTGGAACCCATGCCGCTAAATCTGGAGGTGGCTGTTAACGCCGCCGTCGTCTGGACAGAAGAGCAGGTGACACAACTCAGTTCAGAGCTTGAGCCCTGGATAGGAGAAGAAGAGCGAGTTAACGCTCAAGAGTTATTAGAAGACGAATTGTTGTTGGCATTACCCATTATGCCGGCACATGAGCAACAAGATTGTGAAGGGCTATCCAGTTTCACAACTGAGCCCAACGAAGAACCTGGTGAGCGTCAAAAGCCCTTTGCGGATTTGGCTTCACTTATTAAGACAACAGACGACTGATACGGGAGAAACCATGGCCGTCCAAAAGAGTAAAGTAACGCGCTCACGCAGAGGCCAGCGCCGTTCACATGACGCACTGACCGGGCCAACCCTGTCAGTTGACGCAACTACTGGCGAAAAGCATCGCCGTCACCACGTTACAGCTGATGGTTTTTATCGCGGCCGTAAGGTTGTGGAAGTTAACGCGGTTGAAGAAGTCGAAGAATAAGATTTGTTTTCGATCCACTAATTTTAGTGGGCCGAACCTCTAAATTATCTTCTGAAGTCTTTACAACTTCTATGATTAAAGTCGCTGTCGATGCCACAGGCGGTGATTTAGGTAGTGCACCGGTGCTCGCTGGTGTTCGCGGTGCCCTTAAGGCCGACCCAGATCTCTATGTAAACCTCTACTGCGACAAGTCCAGTCATCGCGACGCCTCTCTCAATTCAAATTTCTCCAGATCTCTAAAATCTCGCCTTGAGTTACATCTTTGCAGCGACTCTGTTGAGATGGATGAAAAACCCATTCAGGCACTGAGAACCAAATCTTCTAGCTCGATGGCGCTTGCCATTCAGTCCGTTAAAGAAAATAAAAACGACGCCATACTCAGCTCGGGTAATACCGCTGCATTGGTGGGTTTTGGATTGCAGCTCTTAGGAACTATTGAAGGAGTGAGTCGTCCCGCCATTTGCACTGCCTTGCCTTCAAGCAAAGGTCGCACCTGGTTTTTGGATATGGGCGCAAACCTTGAACCTACCGCCGAGCAAATGTTAGTAAATGCCAGAATGGGGGCTAGTCAATGCAGGCTCATTGATGGCATCCAATCGCCTCGTGTGGGTGTGCTCAATGTGGGCTCTGAAATGATGAAGGGTACCCGCAAAGAACAAGAGCTGGCCGCTCAGCTTATTAAAGAGCCCAATATGAATTTTGTAGGTTTTGCTGAAGGGGCAGATCTTTTTTCCGGAGCTTTTGATCTCGTCGTTTGCGATGGTTTCGCCGGGAACGTTGCCCTTAAAACTGCCGAAGGGGTGGCGGAATTTCTGACCGACGAATTAAAAACCACTCTTAGCCGCCACTGGGCCGCTCGGTTTTGTTATTTGCTGTTACGACATGATCTGAGAGATATGCGTCGCCGCATCGATCCTGCCAGATATAATGGAGCAGCCTTGTTAGGTTTGGATGGTCTAGTCGTAAAAAGTCACGGTGCAAGTAAAACTGTCGGTTTTCAAAACGCGCTGCTGCTCACTGCTGAACTCGTAAGGTTAGGCGCTCTGCCATATCTCAAAGGCGAGATTCTGAGCTAGGCCTAATATTTATAACTATTTGATAAACAAGAGAATGTAGGAATTTTGATGACAAAAAACGAACTTGCCTTTGTATTTCCCGGACAGGGTTCTCAATCCGTCGGAATGCTGTCTCAAATGGCAGAAACTTCGGGATTAGTAGAGGCCACATTTGTCCAGGCTTCAGATGTTTTGGGCTATGACCTTTGGGATCTCTGTCAAAACGGGACTGCTGAAGAGCTAAGCCAGACGGAAGTCACTCAACCTCTGTTGGTTACCGCGAGCACAACCCTTTGGCGTTGTTGGCAGGAAGCTACAGAAGTGCGCCCCGCAGTAATGGCTGGACACAGCCTGGGTGAATGGTCTGCCCTAGTAGCTGCAGGCGTTGTAAGCCTCGAAGATGCGGTTCGCCTGGTTCGCCTGCGCGGTCAATATATGCAGTCAGCAGTTCCAGCGGGACAGGGTGCTATGGCGGCAATTGTTGGTCTGGCTGACGACCTGGTAGCGGAAGCTTGTCAAAATTCTTCAAGTGAGCAAGTCGTGCTGCCTGTGAACTTCAACTCACCAGGACAGGTGGTAATTGCTGGACACGCAGAAGCGGTTGAGCGGGCAATGGCTGCCTGTTCAGAAGCTGGCGCTAAGCGTGCATTACCTTTGCCGGTCAGTGCTCCCTTTCATACTCCGCTTATGCAACCAGCGGCTGATCGATTGGCAGCGGATATTGAGGCGACAAGCTTCAGTGCTCCTGAAATTCCGGTGATTCATAATGTTGGCTGTCTCCCGGAAAGTGATCCAGAAAAGATTAAGCAATTATTGGTTGATCAGATCACCGCGCCGGTTCCCTGGACCCAGACGGTCGAAAAACTGTCTGGAATGGGCGTCTCTACGGGGGTTGAGTGTGGCCCGGGTAGAGTATTGTCCGGCCTGAGCAAGCGTATAAATCGCGAGTTGACCAATCTAAATATCGAGAGCCCGGAAGCGCTTAGCGCCGCAGTCGAACAAATAGTAACAGCTGAATAATTAACAGTTCTATTGCAAGTTGGAACAACCGAATAACGGATAAAGGAAAATCAGATGATTCCAGAAAATACGGTGGCCTTGGTCACAGGAGCCAGCAGAGGAATAGGTGCGGCGATAGCCGATCAGTTGGCGGAAATGGGTGTTGTTTCCATAGGCACAGCAACCTCGGACAAAGGCGCAGAAGCTATTGATGCGCGCCTGTCGGCAAAATCAACCGCTGGAGCGGGGCGCTGTCTAAATGTCACCGATTCAGAGCAAATGACAGAGGTTTTAGCGGATATTGTCGAGACATTCGGTGCTCCCACTATTTTGGTTAATAATGCCGGGATTACGGCGGATAACCTGCTTTTGCGCATGTCAGACGATGAGTGGGATTCGGTAATTCAAACCAATTTGAGTGCGGTCTTCAGGCTTACTAAAGCCTGTTTGCGTGGTATGACCAAGGCGCGATTTGGCCGTATCCTAAATATCAGCTCAATCGTGGGCAGCATGGGCAACCCAGGGCAGTGTAACTATGCTGCCAGTAAGGCTGGAGTAGCAGGTTTTTCGCGTTCTCTGGCTAAGGAAGTAGGTGCCAGAGGCATCACGGTAAACACCATCGCCCCAGGCTTTATTGATACAGATATGACCAAGGCTCTCAACGATGACCAGAGGAATAATATGCTTGCTAACGTGCCGATGAAACGTTTTGGTGAGCCTCAGGAGATAGCTGATCTTGTGGCTTTTCTTGTTAGTTCAGGTGGTTACATCACAGGTGAGACAATCCACATTAACGGCGGCATGTACATGGCATAAGGAGCTGGGCTAGATATGCTTTTGCATGTCCGACGCAAATATGTAAAATGTCGCCTGCCCGCACTAGTGCGAACCAATTTCGATTGTTGATAACCCAATTCAATAATCATTTTATCCATAATATGGGGAGAGAGATCCATCATGAGTAGCATCGAAGAACGTGTTAAGAAAATTGTTGCAGAGCAACTAGGCGTAAACGAGGCAGATGTAAACAACAGCGCTTCTTTTGTCGAAGACTTGGGTGCAGATTCCCTAGATACCGTAGAATTGGTAATGGCCTTGGAAGAGGAATTCGAAACTGAAATTCCTGATGAAGAAGCAGAAAAAATCACTACCGTTCAACTGGCGATTGATTATATCAACGCGAATCAGTCCTAAAGAACGACAAGTTACAGAAAACCGGCTGACCGAAAGATCAGCCGGTTTTTTTGTGCCTCCAATTTATCGACTTCAATACTTCTAGTAGTCTTGCTTGCATGACGATATACATCAATGGCCAGCTTAGTAACCACCTTCCCAGTGCTCGTAGAGCTCTAGATTATGGAGATGGACTTTTCGAAACGATGCGGTTTGAAGGGGGCAGGGTAGCGCTCTGGCCCTACCATTTAGCGCGCCTTGCAGAGGGATTGGAGCGTCTAGCGATCAACCAATCTACAGACAGCATAGAGACCGAATTTCAGGAACTGCTCACAGGTTTATGTTCGGAGGGACAGTCCGCTGGAGTGATTAAGCTGCGTATATTTCGAGGAGGTGATCGCAGAGGTTACGCTCCCGAGCCAGGGGTCGAGAATTATCGGGTTTTTGAGTGGGCAGCCGAAGTGCCTCACTGGGGTGATGCTGAAACGGCCATGCTATGCACTCAAATAGTCGCCCATCAGCCTCAACTGGCAGGTATCAAACACCTAAATCGTCTCGAACAGGTTTTGGCAGCACGAGAAGTTGAGCTGAGTCAGTCTTGCACCACGGGCATAATGCTCGATTACCGTGGCATGCTTTGCTGCGGCGTCGACTCAAACCTTTTCATCGAAGATAAGGGCCAGGTTATTACGCCCAGGATCGAAGAGTCTGGAGTAAATGGCGTATTAAGACGTTATGCTATTGAGCAATTGGCAGAAATGGATGTTCCGGTACAGGAAGAGGATATCGACCCATCAATTTTGCAAGATTGCGATGGGCTTTGGTTGAGCAATGCCCTAAGGGGCTTACGTCGGGTAAAGTATGTTTCCGAGTTTGCTGATTGGTCTGCTTCGGCATCACCTCTATTGGAAGATCTGCAGGCCAGATTGCGCCAATCTTTAGGAATAACATCAGGAGTAACAGAGGCTTGATCCGCCGTTTTATTCTCTACTTTGTGGGCTTCACCTTTGCATTTTCCGCTATAGCGGGGGTTGTTGGCTGGTTTTGGTTTCAAAACTACCTGGACAGCCCTTTAGAACTGGATGAGAGAGTCTTTATTCTGCGAGTTCCTGAGAACAGCTCTCTAACCTCTGTCACACGAGAGCTGGGTATTGACGACTATCTACGATTCCCTCGATTACTGCTCTTGCACGCAAGGTTGGAGGCAACTGAGTCGATACAGGTTGGCGAGTACGAGCTTTTTGCCACCGATACTCCGAGAACACTTCTAAGCAAGCTTCACAATGGCGAAGTGCTGGTTTATCGCACTAGTCTGATCGAAGGATGGACTACAAAACAGATGTTGGATCACCTGAGATCGGATTCCCGATTGAGAGACGATATTGGTGATATCGAAATTGAGAACCTGCCGAGTGTTTTAGATTTGGATATTGGGTACCCCGAAGGATGGTTTTATCCCGATACCTACGTCTATGCCAGGGGATTGCCTATATCAGTGCTGCTTGTGCAGGCTCATGAACGTATGCGGCAGATTTTGGAAGAGGAGTGGGCTAGCCGGTCTTTTGGTGTTCCCTATGAGACCTCATACGAAGCTCTGATTATGGCTTCCATCGTTGAAAAAGAGACTGGTGTAGCTGAGGAGCGTGCCGAGATTGCCGGTGTATTTGTGCGAAGACTGGAGCAGAGAATGCGGCTGCAAACGGATCCGACGGTAATCTATGGGCTGGGTGACAGTTATGACGGCAATTTGACCCGGGCGCATCTGCAAAGCTCAACGCCATACAATACCTATACCAATCATGGCTTGCCTCCCACGCCTATTGCGAATCCCGGTCGTGGCGCCATCAATGCGGCTCTAAACCCAAATGTCGGTAGTGCGCTTTACTTTGTTGGTAGAGGTGATGGTAGTCACCAGTTTTCTGACACCCTTGCTGAGCACAATGCTGCTGTGCGCCAATATCAAATAGAACAGAGGGCAGAGGATTACCGCTCGGCGCCATCACAACCCTAAAAAATAATTTGGAGAACAACTGTTGAATTCCGTAAAACCGGGTTTGTTTATTACCGTTGAAGGAGTGGAAGGAGCGGGTAAATCCACTCAGCTTTCCCTGATCCTGAAAAAGTTGGAATCGGCGGGTATTGAGATTATTTCCACCCGAGAGCCTGGCGGCACGCCCTTCGCAGAATCGGTGCGAGAACTTTTGCTGGAAAATCGGGATGAAAAGGTAGATCAGATAACTGAAATGCTCTTGATGTTTGCCGCCCGCTCTCAGCATCTGAGCCAACTAATTAAGCCAGCCATAGCAGAAGGTAAATGGGTTGTCTGTGATCGGTTCACCGATGCAACCTACGCCTATCAGGGCGGTGGTAGAAACTTGGGTTTTGAGTTGGTTTCGCAATTGGAGCAGCTCGTGCAGGGAGATTTTCGCCCAGACAAGACTTTCTATCTGGATTTATCTGTCGAGCAGGGCATGCAAAGGGTTGTTGCCCGCGGTGAAAAAGACAGATTTGAGCGAGAAGAATTGGATTTTTTTGAGAAGGTTCGAAGTGCCTATCTACGTCTAGTTGAATCCAATCCGACGCGATACGTCGTTATTGATGCCTCTCAGTCTTTGGAATCAGTGCAAAAAGACCTCAGCCTAGCTTTGGATAAGCTGATTTCGAGCCATGTTTAAAGGGCAGGAGAGTTAATGGTGGCTGAATCATTGATTCAAGATATGCCCTGGTTGCAGGCTTCTGTTGATCGCTTTCATAAGCTTTTGGTGTCGGAACGCTTGCCTCATGCGCTAATTCTGCCGGGAAGAGAGGGAGATGGTGCTCAGCTTCTAGCTCAAACACTTGCCAGGACGGCTCTGTGTAGCACTCCAGAACTCGGATACCCCTGCAATCACTGTAAATCCTGTCTTCTCCATCAAGCTGAAACCCACCCCGACTATTTCAAGATTGAACCGAGTGGAGCCTCGCTCACAGTTAAGGTTGATGATATTCGTCTCTTGGTGGAAAAATTTGCGGCTACATCTCAAATATCGGCTCGCAAAGTAGCGGTTATTTTTCATGCGGAGACTATGAATACTGCGGCCGCAAATGCGCTTTTAAAGACTCTTGAGGAGCCGCCGGGAAATGCGCTTTTGATTTTGGTCACAGAGGGAACTCGACCGCTTTTACCAACCGTTCGCAGCCGTTGTCAGCCTATCACCATGAATCGGCCAACCTTGGCCGAGACATCCACCTGGTTGGAAAGCAGGGAGATCTCCAGCAGGGTATCGGCGGAGTTGCTCGAGGCGTTGGATTACCAGCCATTGCGCGTTGCAAGCTGGATAGAAGAGGGCATGCAACCTCATTGGGAGCACTTCCGCGCCATTATGTCTGGAGTTGCACAAATGCAGGTTACTCCGGTCAAAGCAGCTGCTGAGTGCAAAGATGTTGGAATGATAGATCAGCTTGACTGGATTGATTGGCAGCTTTCTAGGATAGTTCGGCAAGCCGCACTTGAAGGTAATTTGCCCCAACCCCAGCACAGCCGGTATCTGGAACAGCTAAGTGCCATGCGCAGCGAGCTGGTTTATTCAGCTAATGTCAACGCCCAGCTGTTCTCCGAGAACCTATTTATGCTGTGGCAACAGTTTAATAGACAGTCTTAACCCCTTTTGTCTTGCCAAAAGGGGCGAAAAGCGCCTGCTCCATTCCTCCGCCCTTCGGGTTCCCTGCGATGCTCGTCCCAATCCTAAGCTGCGGAACTCAGCGCCTTTAATGGCGCTTCAGACAGTCCTCGCTTTTAACGGATTGGAACTGCGCTTCTCGGCGGCTACTAGTCGCGATCAACTCCCCAGACTGCCAGTCTGCACCAAAGATCCCGTTGAGCTTGCTGAGTGGAGAGTGATTTATAGGGGTTGAGCGCACATGGACGTGCGCGAAAGTGATGCGAGACTGGATGTCTCGTCTGAGCGACCCCTATCATCTGCTCGGAGCGAGGGCAGTCCTTTACTTGTAAAGGACCAAGCGATCGGGGTGCCCTTTCTTTTGGTTCGTTTTCTTTGGGCACGCAAAGAAAATGAACGCCCGTAGAGTTTGTCTAAAACCTCAAAGGCTTTACAATCAACCACCAATTCAAGTCGAGTGAGCTAGTTTCATGGAAATGGGCTTTGCCGGTAAAGGCGGAATTCTTCAAGTCAGCCTGAAAGACCCCGTAGCGGTGTTTAACGCCTATATGCCTTATGTGTCAGGCGGAGGGCTTTTCATTGAGACTCAGAAGAACGTCAAGCTAGGTGATGAGGTCTTTATCTTGCTTGAACTACTGGATCAGACTGAACCCACTCCGGTATCCGCAAAGGTTGTTTGGGTTACGCCCAAAGGTTCAACTTCCTTTAAGCCTGGTATCGGTATTCAACTGGGTGAGGAGAATCGCGAATTGTTGAACCTAATCGAAACCCAGATTGCCGACCTACTGAACTCATCAAACCCCACTCACACCATGTGATCGGGTTAATAACCCTAGGTGTTCATCGATTCCCACTGCCATCTGGATCACCTTGATCTAGAGCCCTACAACAACAATCTGGACTTGGCTCTCAATGCTGCCAGAGAACAGGGCGTGACAGGGTTTTTATTGATTGGAATCGACTTTAATAAATTTAATCAACTAATTGATATAAAAGGAAAATATTCCGATGTATGGCTAAGTATTGGCTGTCATCCATTGAGCGAGGAGCTCGGCGAACAGGCTGGGTTCAAAAGAGCCCAATTGGAGGCTCTGGCTGCCGATTCGAATGTTGTCGCTGTTGGTGAAACTGGGCTGGATTACCACTACGCACCTGAGAAAAAAGAATTTCAGATGAGGGCCTTTCAGGCGCATTTTGAGGTGGCGGCGACTGAACGAAAACCTATCATTATTCATTCTCGTTCTGCGGTTGAAGATACGCTCGATTTGATGAGTCAGTACAGAGAGAAGGTCACCGGTGTACTACATTGCTTCACTGAAAGCTGGGAAATGGCGGAAGCAGCTATTGAGATGGGTTACTACATCTCTCTCTCCGGTATAGTCACATTTCGCAATGCTGAGGCATTGCGAGAGGTTGCTAAAAGGGTTCCGCAAGACAGGTTGCTGATAGAGACAGACTCTCCTTGGTTGGCGCCAGTTCCCCACCGTGGAAAGAAGAATGAACCCAAGTATTTACCGGAAGTCGCAAAATGTATTGCCGAACTTCGCGATACCTCTGTGGAGGCCATTGCCGAAGCCACCAGCGCGAACTTTTACCGGTTGTTTGATATTGAGCCGCCGTTGAACCCTAGCTGACAAGTTTTAATAAAGAGAAGGAAAGAATGAGCCTACCCCAAATAATCCAGATTCATACCATGCTGGAGCTGCAAGACTCCATGAACACCAAAGTAAATGCCGACTGGCGTGAGCAGAATTTTGCTTGGTATCGGGCCATTTGGATTGAATGCGCTGAAATGCTGGATCATCACGGTTGGAAATGGTGGAAACACCAAGAAATGGATCGCGAGCAGATGATGCTTGAACTCATTGATATCTGGCATTTTGGGCTGTCCATTTTGATTCTTCGCGGCGATGACGCGGAGTCCGTCTGTAAAGACCTGACCATTGGGCTGTCCGATTCGATACATATGGATTTCCCCGAGCAGCTCGAGGCCTTTACTGAGGATGTTTTGCACACCAAATCCTTTGATGCGAGGCGATTTGGTGGCTTGATGAAGTCTGTAGGCTTGGAATTCGAAGAACTGTTCCGCAGTTACGTCGGTAAGAATGTATTGAATATGTTCCGGCAGGATAAGGGCTACAAGGAAGGCACCTACATTAAAATTTGGGACGACAAGGACGACAACGAGTGGCTGGTCGAGATATTGCAAAAACTGGATTTGGCAGCCGAGGGGCTAGCCGGGCTGGTATACAGTGCGTTGGATGAAGCCTATCCAGATTAACCATTCTGGTTTGAGAGATACCCATTGAATAAATCCAAGGTATTTATTATTGGTCTGGTGGTTCTTCTGGCCCTTTTGCAAATCAAGCTCTGGTTTGGAGAGGGAAGCCTTGAGGAGCGTGCCAGCCTCATGCGTGAAATTGAGAGTCAGGAGCAGGTGAATGATCGTCTCGAGGCGCGCAATGAGGTAGTTGAAAGGGAGATTGAGGAGTTTCGCGAAGATCCGGAAGCAGCTATCGAAGAGCGCGCACGAGAGGAGTTAGGGTTAATTAAAGAAGGCGAAACTCTCTATTTGTTTATTGACGAAGATGAGTAACAAGATCCATGTTCTGGTTCCGGCAGCGGGATCAGGTCTTCGGTTTGGCGCTGGTAAGCCGAAGCAGTATTTGAGGTTTCAGGGTGGTTTGCTTATTGATCACACCATTTCGCAGCTTCTGAATTTGATCTCCCCGCAAAACTTGGTAGTAGGTTTGGCCTTAGAAGACAATTTTTGGAGCGAAACCCTGTCGAGTAAATTGGGTCCAGTCACAACAGCTGTTGGCGGTGATACTCGAGCCCAAACGGTTTCCCATCTGCTAGCAGCCCTTGGAGAAGTAGATGGCCAGGACTGGGTGCTTATTCACGACGTTGTTCGTCCCTGCATCGATCAAGCTAGCTTTGCGTCACTCTTCAATGCTATGACGACTACTCAGGCAAGCGGTTTATCTCTGGGGCGGCCTGTTCATGAAGCGGTGAAGCGTGTTTCTGAAGATGGCCGCGTGCTAAAAAGCGAAGTCAGAGGCGGGCTCTGGGCCACGCAAACGCCGCAGGTCTTTCGCTACACAGCGCTGCTTGAATCGATGCAGAAATGTATGCAGCAGGAGCTGCATTTTGACGATGAGATGATGGCGTTACATCACTACGGGTTTGGCACAGAAATGGTGGAAGGCTCGCCTCTAAATATCAAAATCACCACCAGCGATGAATTGGAACTAGCGGAGAGCTACTGGAAAATTATGAACACTAATGAAATTGGTGCCCAAGAGTGAATCAGTCCATGCGGATAGGTCAGGGTTTTGACGTGCATGCTTTTGCGGAAGCTGCTCCAGAAGGTGCAGCTATTGTTGTCGGTGGCGTTCATATTCCCCACTGCGCTGGCATTTTGGCCCACTCTGATGGTGATGTGTTGCTCCATGCTATTTGCGATGCGCTGCTAGGAGCCTTGGCACTCGGAGATATTGGTCATCATTTTCCAGACACTGATCCTAAGTGGAAGGACGCCGATAGCAGAAAACTTCTCTGTGGAGTAAAGAAGCTGATTCAAGATAAAGGTTATTTGGTGGCGAATCTTGATTCGACTCTTATAGCGCAGGCACCAAAATTTGCTCCCTATATCGATCAGATGCGGGGCAATATAGCTGCAGACATTGGTGTATCCATCGATCAGATAAGCGTGAAGGCCACCACCACAGAAAAATTAGGATTTACTGGTCGGGGCGAAGGCATTGCCGCGCAGGCCATTGTTTTACTGGTTGAAAAGCCAGTCTGATTCACTCAACCGCGAATTCTAACTTGTCCAAATTTGATGTCCCTCTGGTAGAGCGGGTTTATCGTAAATCCGATGATCTCACCGCCAGTCTTAAGCGTTTTCCCGAAGATTTTGTTGTTGATGAGCTCTGGCAGCCGGAGTTTAGTGGAGATGGGGAACATCTTTATCTGCAGGTAGAAAAGGTTGGCCAAAATACCGCTTGGGTTGCCCAGCAGCTCGCCAAGGTATTTGGTGCGGTCAAAAAAGATGTGGGCTATTCAGGGTTAAAAGATCGCCAGGCAATCACTCGCCAGTGGTTCAGTCTGACTGTGCCAGCGGAGCGCGCCCAGATTGAACCGCAAATTGAGGGGGTAAAAATCCTTCAACGTGGCAGGCATAGCCATAAGTTGCGTCGTGGCACTCATGCGGGAAATCGGTTTGCGATTCGTCTGCGTGATCTTGAGGGCGATCTTGAATCTCATCAGGGCCTTCTTGCGGAACGTCTTGATGCCGTGGCAGAACATGGCTTTCCCAACTATTTCGGTTCCCAGCGATTTGGTCGGGGTGGAAATAATCTACGTACCGGAATGCAGCTGTCGGCCCGACGCCAGCTGATCAAGCATCCGAAGCGAGGGATTTATCTTAGTGCTATGCGCAGCGCGTTGTTTAATGGCGTATTGGCCGAGCAAATTCGCTTGGGTAATTGGCCAGAGATTCTGGCCTCAGCTTATCCAGCTACTGGACCAATGTGGGGCAGGGGGCGGCCAATTGCAGCGGAAATTGGCGCTGATGTTGAGGCTCGGATAGTAGGAGAGCAATCCGAACTTTGCGATATTTTGGAGCACGGCGGACTTAGCCAAGAAAGACGGCCGTTGGTGCAAAAGTGCACCGATTTTAATTACAGCATTGAGGGCGCAGATTTATTGTTGAGCTTTGATCTTCCTCCCGGAAGTTATGCAACTGTATTGATCGAAGAATTGGTCGCAATTCGCCATGAAAGGGATCACTTATCTCCGAATATTCAGGGATAGCCTGTGGTAATATTTCGAGGTTACAAAACAGCACAATAAGCTTCTCTGGGCATTCAATGAATCAACTTAAACAGCGCGGAATAGGGATGACGTCTCAGCGCACCAGAGAGCGCCTGATTAGTCGCCTGCGTGAAGAGGGGATTGAGAACCAAGATGTTCTAGAGGCCATACGCAATACGCCTCGCCACCTCTTCGTCGATGAGGCTCTCGCGCATCGAGCTTATGAAGATACCGCGTTACCCATAGGTTATTCCCAGACTATTTCTCAGCCCTATATTGTTGCCCGCATGACTGAGATTGCTCTGTCACAAGGCAAGCCGGATAGGTTGCTTGAGATCGGCACAGGTTGCGGTTATCAAACCGCGGTGTTGGCTCAATTGGTCTCAAGGGTTTTTAGTGTCGAACGAATTGAGCCCTTGTTAGACCGGGCAATAGAAAATCTGGCACAAATTGGAATTAGCAATGTGGTGTGCAAACTCGCCGACGGCAAAATGGGTTGGGAAGACCGTGGCCCCTTTAATGTCATCCTTAGTGCCGCGGCGCCAGAGAAAGTGCCACCCGAATTATTGGATCAGCTCGCACCCGACGGAATGCTAATTATCCCGGTAGGTCCAGAAGGCAAGCAGGTGCTTGCGGTGGTTCATCGCCAAGGCGAGGCGAAGGAGTATAAGACCTATGAGATGGAGCCAGTTCGTTTTGTCCCCCTGCTGAGTGGTGTAACTCGCTAATGAACAACTCCAGTTCTCCTGTGAATTTTTCAGGCAACTGGTTCGGCGTATTTTTGCGTGGCACAGCGATGGGGGCGGCAGACCTTGTTCCCGGCGTGTCCGGCGGAACCATTGCCTTTATTTCTGGCATCTACGAGCGACTAATTGAAGCTATCGCCAATCTGGATATTGCCGCTATCCGACTTGTATTCAAAGGCAATGTTAAAGGCGCCTGGCAACATATCGATGGCACTTTCCTATCGGTACTCGGGGTTGGCATTCTGACCTCCATTTTTGCACTGGCCCATTTGATTGAGCATCTGGTAGAAAATCAACCCATTCTAGTCTGGTCTTTTTTCTCTGGCCTAATTCTGGCGTCGATAATTTTTATGCTGCGCCGTGTATGGCCCAATTCATTTGTCGCCATCCTCTATGTGGTAATTGGCGCAATATTGGCCTTTGCTATAGCTCAGGTTCGTGGAGCGGGATTGCCCGTTGTCACACCCTTTATTTTTCTGGGCGGCTTTATTGCTATCAGCGCGATGTTGCTTCCTGGAGTCTCGGGCAGCTTTCTTCTACTAATGCTAGGTCTGTATCAACCCACCTTGAGCGCTGTGACTGACTTTGATCTCCTCTATATCGCCACATTTGGTTTGGGTGCGGCTTCTGGCTTTATTGTATTCAGTCGCGTGATTCGTGCCTTGCTGCATTCTTGTCACGACCAGACAATTCTCTTCCTAACGGGCTTGTTGATAGGTTCGCTCTATACAACTTGGCCATGGAAGCTATTAGACGACGCTGGATTACCGACAAATGCATTGCCCTCGGAGATAGCAAGCATGGGGGGCAATGTTCAATTAGCAGGCGCTGTTCTATCTTTGCTGATTGGATTTGTTTTGGTGTACGCCGTGACCCATTTTGGAATTAGGGCGGAAGGAAAAATGGAGACTAAAACGGAGACTCAGGAAGATGCAGTCTCAGGCTAGGTTTTGCACTGCACTTTATTTGGCCGGCGCCATCCTGCTGGTCGTGGGCTGCACCGGTTCGACCGGCAGTGCGCCAATTGTTGAGCGAGAACAACCGCCCTCGGATGAGCTTTGGCTTCATTTGGTTACCAGTGGCGAGACGCTATACAGCATCGCTTTCCGATACGAAAAAGACTTCAGGCAGTTGGCCAGTATCAACGGATTGGATAGCAACTACACAATCCATCATGGCCAGAGAATCTATCTGACGGAAGATGCCGCACGGCGGGCCAATATCTCTCAAACTTCAACACCAGCTGGAACAACAATCTCTTCGAGAACTACCCTGGTCGTTGCTCCTCCGGCTACCAGCCCCACTGCGTCCTCCACGCCGGCTGGTCCTTCAAGAACAGCTGCTCCCATGCCAGCATTATCACCAGTTGATGACGGTAGTTGGGTGTGGCCAACCTCTGGTTCTATTGTTCGAAGTTTTGGTTCGGGTGACCCTGTCTCCAAAGGAATTCAAATTGCGGCTTCTGAAGGCAGTGACGTTCTTTCCGCAATTGACGGAGTGGTGGTTTATTCAGGTGCAGGATTACGCGGCTATGGCAACCTACTAATCGTCAAACATGATGACTCACACCTCAGTGCCTACGCTCACAACAGAGAACTGCTAGCTGAGGAAGGTGATCAAGTGAGAACCGGACAAAAAATTGCCACCGTTGGTGCTGATGCTGAGGGTAATAATCGCCTTTACTTCGAGATTCGGCTGGATGGCACGCCGGTGGATCCGATCCGTTACCTTCCAAGGCGTTAAGCCTTATTAGTCAGTAAGGTTAGACCACCTTTCTATTTCTGTATTTTATAAAAGGTTTCCGCTATCACGGGATGTTCATTTTCTTTGCTTGCCCAAAGAAAACGAACCAAAAGAAAGGGCACCCCGATCGCTTGGTCCTTTACAAGTAAAGGACTGCCCTCGCTCCGAGTAATTGATAGGGGTCGCTCAGACGAGACCTCCTGTCTCGCATCGCTTTCGCGCACGTCCCTGTGCGCTCAACCCCTATAAATTACTCTCTACTCAGCAAACTCAACGGGACCTTTGGTGCGATCTGGCAGTTTGGCACTTTGATCGCGACTTGTAGCCGCCGAGAAGCGCAGTTCCAATCCGTTAAAAGCGAGGACTGTCTGAAGCGCCATTCAAGGCGCTGAGTTCCGCAGCTTAGGATTGGGACGAGCATCGCAGGGAACCTGAAGGGCGGTGGAAATGAAGCAGGCGCTTTTGGTTCCTTTTGACAAGACAAAAGGAACACCCCCGCGGTTAGCGAAAGTTTTTAGATTTTCAACGGAAAAGCGCAAAGATACTTGGGTGATGACCCTGCCGACGAATCTCCGGCACATAAGAATTCTGCTACCGTTGCTCCCTTCCGGGCCTGGCGGAGTTTACAGGTTCCAATTGCGAAGGGCCGACAGGGACACCATAGCGGGGCGCATTATGGTGAGTTGGTGCTGAATTATCAAACCAGTTAGAAAGGTTTTACCTAGGCATTTTTATTTTCCAATTCCTTTGGCCAATCTAACTCAATTTCGCCCTATCTCGCAGATAGCTCCGCTATAATCCGAAGATCAATTTAGAAGTCACCCTCCACAATGAGTTATCAGGTTCTAGCGAGAAAATGGCGGCCCCAGACCTTCCACGATGTGGTGGGCCAGGAGCATGTTCTCAAAGCGCTGGTAAACGCCCTCGATAACCAACGGCTTCATCACGCTTATCTTTTTACTGGTACTCGCGGAGTGGGCAAAACCACGCTGGCACGCATATTGGCGCGTTGCCTGAATTGCGAGACGGGAATTACCAGTCGCCCCTGTGGTGAATGCAGTTCCTGTCAGGAAATTACTGCGGGGAACTTTATTGATCTGATCGAAGTAGATGCGGCCTCCAGAACCAAGGTTGATGATACTCGCGATCTGATGGATAACGTCCAGTATGCGCCAACAAGAGGGCGCTATAAGGTCTATCTGATCGATGAGGTTCATATGTTGTCGACGCACAGCTTCAACGCTCTGCTGAAAACTCTTGAGGAACCACCCGAGCATGTGAAATTTCTGCTGGCCACAACTGACCCGCAGAAACTTCCGGTTACTGTTTTGTCTCGCTGTTTGCAGTTCAATTTAAAGAACATGAGTGCCTCCCAGATATCTGAATATCTGGATAAGGTTTTGAAAAGCGAAGACATCAGCTTTGATCAGGCGAGCTTGGAACTAATTGCCCATGCCGCCTCTGGCAGTATGCGTGATGCGCTCAGTTTGACCGATCAGGCCATCGCCCACGGCAATGGCAATCTAGCCGAGAATGAAGTGGCTAGTATGTTGGGCACGGTTGATCGAACCCATCTTCACGACCTTCTTGATGCGCTGGTAAATGCCGACGGCCCAGCTTTGATTAATACCTGTCGCGAGATCGCCGGTCATTCGGTGGACTACCAGACCCTTACCAGCCAACTGCTGAATATGATTCATACCATTGCTGTGCACCAGCAGGTCCCTGAAGTGGCAGTCACCAGTGTTTCCAACGATCGATTGCAGGTTTACGCAGATCAATTTGGTGCGGATCAGATTCAGCTTTTCTATCAGATGCTATTGGTGGGTCGCAAAGATATTCAAATTGCGCCTGATCCCGAAACAGGATTCGAAATGCTGATGCTGCGGCTTTTGGCTTTTGCTCCGCAGGACCGCAGTGCGAGCGAAAACACCGCTGGAGCCAGCTCCGGAAAAAAGAACTAAACCCGGATCGGCCACCCGAGCCGGTTCGGGAGCCCTCAGCTGATAGAGAGCCCTCAGCCCCTAAAGAGCCTTCAGCAGAGCCATCGGCGAATAAGGAGCAAGAGCCCTCAGCCCCTAAAGAGCCCTCAGCAGAGCCGTCAGCGAATAAAGAGCAAGAGCCTTCAGCGGATAGAGAGCCGTCGCCAGTCGCTGCTGATGCCGCTACTGATACAGCACGGAAACCCGAATCTCCTGCACCAGAAATAGCCGACGACATTCAAGTAGATCAGGTTGATTCTTATGAATCATCCTCAGAGTCGAAAGTTGACGCGCTTAGCCCAACGCAAATCTCTGATGTATTGCGAGAAGCGGCGATTCTTGATTCGATAGGAGAACAACAACTCCAGGAGGAAAGTGAGGAGTCAGACGAGCCAGCGGCACCGATAGAAATACTGCAGTCAGAGCCGATCTCCCATGAACAACGACTGGCACAGTCCAACCCCGCTCCGGATCAGCTGGAAAATTCGGAAGACTGGATTGCGCTCTTTTCACACTTGCCGTTGGAAGGCATGCTGAAATCCATTTGTGGTCAGCTTTCATTCCGCACCAGGGTAGGAGATGAAGTTGCTTTTGATATCGACCCCAGCGTAAGTGGTGTGCTGTCAGATAAATACCAGACGAAATTTGCCGAAATTTTATCCGCCTATCTAGGGCAGAAATTACAGGTCATTATTGACAGTCAGAATGGTGCGAATGAATCGCCGACGGCGCGTACAACTAGGTTGCTTGCGGAAGCCCTTGCGGAGGCCGAGGCTCAATTATTGGAATCATCAGCCGCTCAGATTCTCAGTGAAGCATTTGATGCCAAACTGGTTCCCGGTTCGGTCAATCTCAAATAAAAGTATTGGTAGGAAGGAAGAACAGCCATGAAAGATATGAAGTTTCTTATGCAGCAAGCCCAAAAAATGCAGGAGAAAATGAAACAGGCGCAGGAAGAGATCCAGTCTCTCCAAGTCACTGGTGAATCCGGTGCGGGTATGGTTCAAGTCACCATGAATGGTCGCCACGACGCTTCCCGCGTCAAGATTGATCCTAGTCTGCTCTCAGCAGATTCGGCTGATGATCTTGAAATGCTGGAAGATTTGATCGCTGCCGCGGTAAACGATGCGGTTCGAAAAGTTGAGTCTGAGACTCAGTCAAAAATGGGTGACGTCACCGGCGGCATGCAGATGCCCCCCGGCTTTGATTTTAAGCTCTAATTGCCCATCAACTGGCTGATACTACATCCAAAATATGCTGAGCCCACTACTCGAAAATCTCGTCAAAGCGCTTTCTGCACTTCCCGGCATTGGCCGTAAAACCGCCCAGCGCTTGGCTATCCATTTAGTCAGCCAAAAACCTGATGTCGCCCGACAATTAAGTTCGGCTCTTGCGGAAGCCGTGGAGCAGGTAGGTAAGTGCCAGCAGTGCCGAAATTTAACCGAGCAGGAGATCTGCAGTATCTGTAACGATATAAAGAGGGACGAGACACTACTTTGTGTTGTCGAGTCTCCTACTGATGTACTGGCGATCGAGACCGCTGGCGGTTATAGAGGAAGGTATTTTGTACTCTACGGACGGCTGTCGCCCATCGATGGCATCGGACCAGGGCAGCTGGGACTGGATGATCTGGAACAGATTGTCGGTAATGGGAAAATAGAAGAAGTTATTTTGGCAACCAACCTCACCGTTGAGGGTGAGGCAACTGCGCACTTTATTTCTGACCGTGTGAAAGCACAGGGAGCCAAGGTAAGTCGCATAGCGCACGGCGTTCCAACCGGCGGAGAATTGGAATTTATTGATTCGCAAACCCTAGGTTTTGCGATACAGGGGCGAGCAAGTTATTAACAATCTTTGGATTACCAGCAATCAGGAACTTGAGGCTTTAGCCGCCGATTTGACCGGATCTATCCTCGCGATAGATACCGAATTTACTCGCCGTACTACTTACTACGCCAAATTGGCGCTTGTTCAGATCGCTTCGGGTGAGAGGCGAGCGCTAATTGATCCCCTAAAAATTTCTGATTGGCAACCGCTTAGAGATCTCTTCGTCAGTGCCGAAACCAATATTTTTCACGCCGCTCTCGAAGATCTGGAAGTGTTCCGCAAGGATGTCGGTGCTCTGCCTGAGCCGCTCTTTGATACTCAAATTGCCGCTGCATTCTGTGGCCTGGGTGATAGCCTGAGTTACGCCGCGCTCGTGGAACTGTTGCACGAGGTTCAGCTCTCCAAAGCTGAGACTCAGTCCGACTGGATGAAACGACCTCTTAGCGAATCGCAGATTGGTTATGCTCTCGATGATGTAGAGTGGCTGCAACAAATTCACCAGGAGTTAGCGTCGCGCCTCCAGGTCGCTGACAAGCTCGAGTGGATGCAGCAATACTGCGACCAAGTGATAGAGAATATGCGCAAGGAAACAGATCCGAATCGAGCCTATTTGCGACTTAAAGGCGGCTGGAAACTAAACCCGGATGAACTGCGCGTGGCGGCACACCTGTGCCGATGGCGTGAAATCTCGGCTCGCAAATTAGATAAGCCCAAAAACTGGATAGTGAGAGACCAAGTAATTCTTGAGGTTGCTCGGAGAGTCCCCAAAGATGTGTCGGAATTACAGAGTCGCTTCGGTTTGGAGGCAGAGTCCGCGCGGCGCTATGGCAGGCAGTTGTTGGGTGAAATTGAAATTGCCCATCGAGACGCGGAAGAGGTCGAAGCGCCTGTACAGCCCATTAGTGGTGAGCAGCGCAAGGAATTAAAACAGCTACAGCAGCGAGTAGAATCCCTCGCGCAAGAAGCTCAAGTCGCAAACCGTTTAATTGCTAGTAAGTCGGATCTAGAGGCACTAATTCGCTGGCGCGCAGAGGATCCACGACAGGATAAACCAGCAATGCTGAGTGACTGGAGAGCGGATACCTTTGCTGCAGATATTATCGAAGGAGTTACCCCCTAATGCTGTGCAGTATCTATCGAGGTTCAAAGAAATCAGAGACTTATCTCTATACCCGCTACGAGGAAAAAGTAGAGAAGGTGCCTGAAGAATTGCTGCAAACATTTGGCGAGCTAGAGCAAGTAATGGCGCTTGAGCTGGATGCAAGTCGTCAGCTGGCAAGGGCAGATGCCACTGCTGTGCTTCAGGCTATAGAAGAGAAGGGTTACTATCTGCAACTGCCGCCAGCGGCATCTGAATTAATGCCCGGGCAAAAAGAGTTGGAAGAGCAGATGGCTAAAATTGACGAGTTAAATGAAAAGCTGCCAAGAGGCTAGCTCCCAGCCCATGAATCGAGCTATGACCGAGTTGTTCGCAAAATGAGTGCGACCTATTATTTCAGTCTTTGGGCGGTCTATATTATTGCCTTTGTGGTCGCCTATCGCTTTTTCTGGGAGTTTACGCGTTGGCCAAAAGTCTGGTGGTTAGGCTCCTTTTTGCGAATTATGGTTCTCATCCTGTTTTTGACTCCCGCCACTCAGTCTGAAGGTGGAGAGTTTCTCTCCCCCGCCTGGATAACTCTGGTATTTGATGAATTGCAGGGTATCGGTGATGGATGGTTCAGAGCGGGTATAAATTTGATGGCGGCCACTGCCTTGGGCGTGATTGTCTATTTTGTGCATCTGGTTTTTTCTTTAATACAAAGAAGACGCAAGATTAAGAAGAGCTAATTGGTGAAAGCAGACTAATTTGGTACAAAAAGGCATTATTTAGTCCGCTATCTCTGGGGAGGGTGAAGTGGAAAATACTCCAGTAATGGAAGCTCTGCGGAAAGCGAGAGATAAATACTCGATTCCACAAGAACTTCCGAACTCCGAAATTCAGACTTTTGCTGATTTGTTTGCCTCTGCGCAAAAGAATTTTGCGAATCGGCCGGCTTACACCTGTCGTGGCAAGACGATAACCTTCGCTGAGCTTGATCAGCTTTCGACTCGCTTGGCCGCCGCGCTTCAGCAGAGAGATTTTCTTGAGCCTGGCGATCGAGTCGCTATCCATCTTCCCAATTTATTGCAGTACCCAGTAGTTGCCATGGCCATTCTCAAGGCGGGCTTGGTTCTTGTGAATGTAAATCCTCTCTATACCGATCGTGAGCTAGAAAACCTGCTCAAAGATTCCGGTGCAAAAATGATCTTCACCTTCGCCTGTCTTTGCGCAGAGTTAAATCAGATCATAAAAGATACCGAGGTTCAGGAAGTTGTTGTAACCGAATTTGCTGATCTTCACGACAATCCCAAGCGCATGCTCATCAACTCGGTGCTGCGCTATATAAAACGCGCTGTCCCTAAGCTTGATTGGCCATGCAGTATCGCTTTTCGCTCAATGCTGAAGAGTGGTGATCCCGATAAATTTGCAGCCCATCAAGCGAGTCCGCAAGATATTTCTGTACTGCAATATACCGGTGGAACCACGGGCGCGGCGAAGGGTGTGATGCTCACCCAGGCAAACCTGATGGGCAATATGCGGCAAGTGTCGCAAGTTTATGACCACGCCAATTGGGAGAAGGGCAAGATGCGCATGATGGTGCCTCTGCCCATGTATCACATCTATGCCTTTGACGTGAGCTTTTGCCATGCTTTGAGTTGCGGTCACGAATCCATTCTTGTGACAAACCCGCGCGATCTGGATGGCTTCATTAAAGAGATGAAGGCCTACCCATTTGATGGTTTTATGGGTTTGAACACCTTATTTAACGGCTTGTTGAATAAGGAAGAATTTTGCTCCTTGGATTTTTCGCGCTTACGCCTGAGTCTTTCGGGCGGCATGGCTTTAACTCGGCCCATTGCAGAACGCTGGGAAGAGGTTACTAAAAATGGCATTTGTGAGGGTTACGGTTTGACAGAATCCTCCGGCATTCTTTGCGTAAACATTCCCGGTGCCACTCGCTTGGGGACTGTTGGTGTGGCTTTCGCAAGCACCGAGTTGAGGTTGATGAACGAAGAGGGGCAAGCCTGTGGCCTGAACGAGCCGGGCGAGCTTTGCTTTAAAGGTCCTAATGCCATGCGTGGCTACTGGGATCGACCAGAGGCGACAGCGGAGGTTATTGATCAGGAAGGTTGGATACATACCGGCGATATTGCCGTGATGGATGAGCTGGGCAGCCTTAGTATCGTTGATCGTAAAAAAGACATGATTATTGTCTCTGGGTTTAACGTTTATCCAAATGAAATTGAAGAAGTAGTTATTGGGCATCCTGATGTAGTCGAATGCGCAGCCGTTGCAGGGAAAAATGACAAGGGCGAATACGTCAAACTTTTTGTTGTGCCAGCCCGACCAGACTTAACCGAGGAGGAAATTTGTAACTACTGCAGAGAAGAGCTAACAGCCTATAAAGTTCCGCGCGAAGTGGTGTTTAGGGAAGAATTACCCAAATCTAATGTAGGCAAGATTTTGCGTAAGGAATTGCGTGAATAACCCTAAAAACAGGGACTAAATCCCCATTTTTACCCTTTTATTGTTACTAAATTTAAACATCTTGGTGCGAAGCCCAAATATTCGTTGTCTGATGATTGGCAGCGCGGCTAGAATGCGCCTTTAACTAATACCACCAAAACCCCGGAGGGGTAGATGTTGAGTCCAGTCGCTTTTATAGCACCGAAAGGACCATCTAACAGAGCGGAAAATTCTTCGAATTTTGCTCCAAATCTTGTGCGCGCTCTATCGGCAGCCTTTCTAATTGTTTTTTCAGTTTTTGCCAGTGCACAACCTGATGACGTCGATCCGTTGGAAGGCATTAATAGAGATATTTATGCCTTCAACACCGTCGCTGACAAATATGTAGTTAAACTCATCGCGCAAGCTTACCGCTGGGTATTGCCAGACGTTGCTGAACGAGGTGTAGGTCGCTTTTTCGACAACCTGGAAGAGATCGGTAGCGCTATCAATAATCTGGCTCAAGGCAAGGTTTCAGCTGCAGCAAATAATTCCGGACGTTTTTTAGTGAATTCTACCCTCGGCATTGTCGGATTTATGGATGTTGCCGACGGAATGGGTCTTGAGAAAGAAGACTTTGAAGACTTTGGCCAAACCCTGGCTGTCTGGGGAGTCGATAGCGGACCTTATTTAATGCTCCCTTTTATCGGCCCAACAACTTTGCGGGATGGCCCCGCTCTATTTGTTGATGGTCAGACGTTGCCACAAACGCATCTTGAAGATATCGGTGCGCGCAATGCCGCAAGAACCTTAGACATTGTCTCTATACGCGCTAAATACATTGACGCAGATGAGGCACTTCCGGAAAAAGATCCATACTCCTTCGTTCGTGATGCTTACCTGCAGCGTCGAGAATATCTCATATTGGATGGAGAAATTGTCGATGACTTTGGTTCAGACGGCTTTGATGATTTTCTCGATTAAGTAGATAGCTGAGTGATACATCAGCGAATTCTTTTAGCGCACGATGATCCAGAAATACGCTCGAGTATTGCTTCTGTCCTGCGCAGAAATCAGTTTGAAGTTGAAGTCCGAGAGAGCATTGATTCCGTCATTAGTTTCGATAACTGTGAAAAACCGGATGTGGTTATGTGTCGTCTGGCTTGGTGTGACGACATTGAAAAAATTCTCAGAGAGACCTGCCCCAAAAGGCACACCATACAGTTTGTGCAGTTATTTGGGCCTCAAAGCGCCGAAATTGTTCTAAAGGCCTTTCACCGCGAAAACCATGACTGCTTGCAGGTTCCAGCAAGTGAACGATCCATCTTGCTATCCATTAGCCGAGCGATTGAACGCCGAAACTTGTTAGCCAAGAATCTGCGAGCACAACGCAGGCTGGAACGTAGTAACGAGCAATTGGAAAAAAGCCTAGCATTGTTGGAATCTGACGCCCAGGCCGGTCGGCATATGCAGCAAAATCTGCTGCCACCTTCACCCATCATCACGCCTCCTTATTACTGCGCTCGGAAAATATGTCCCTCGCTCTATCTGAGTGGGGACTTTGTGAACTACGCCAGGGCCCTTGAGGATTACCAGCTATTCTACTTGCTGGATGTTTCCGGTCATGGCGCTTCCTCGGCTTTCGTGACCGTATTGGTGCGGCAGTTGATGCGCAGGGTGGTTCGCCGTCATGTTTCGCGCTACGACCTGGAAGCGCTGAAACTTGCTCCCGAAGGTTTTATGGAGCGAGTGAATGAGTTGATGGCGGAAAACGAACTGGACAAACATCTGACTATGTTTGCTGGTTCTGTGAATTTGAAATCCAATCGTCTGAGGTATTCAGTTGGGGCACAGATGCCCATGCCCATTCTGATTACCGATGAAGGTGCTGAATTCTTGCCAGGCAAGGGCAGGGCCGTCGGGCTATTTCCAGGTGGAGAATGGGAAGTCTACGAGCGTAAGATGCCCGAAAAATACATTCTTATTGCTTTTTCTGATGGGGTTTTGGAGCAGTTGCCGCAAAAGACCCTGGCTGAACAAGAAGCCTTTATGCTGAAAAAACTTAAGAACTGTCCGGCAGATATCGATAAAGTATTACCACGATTAGGAATAGAAGAGGTTGATGGTCTGCCGGATGATATTGCCGTATTTATGTTTGCTCGCGGACATCACAGCAAAGGCGAGTCATGAAGCTTGAGAACAGAATCTATTACGCAGAAGAGGCTGGCAGCTATTACATGCGCTTTGTCGGCGATGTGCGTGTCACATTCTGCGGTGCATTAACCAACTATCTGGAGAGGCTTTTTTCGGTAGAGGAAATTTACTCCGTGGTGGTTGATCTGCGATCAGCGAAAGCGGTGGATAGCACAACTCTTGGCTTGCTCGCAAAACTCGCGCTCTACCTGAAAAAAACCAGAGAGCTCACGCCGGTGCTTCTGGTAGAAGATGAATCCATGACTCGCCTTCTGGAATCCATGGGTATCGATGAGATATTTAAGCTTACAGCCAAGCTTCCCAAGGATATAGGTCAGGAAAAAGAATTGGCCTGCTCGGCCGTCGGCGAAGAAGAAGCCCGAGAGAAAGTATTGGAAGCTCACAAAACCCTGATGGGCCTAAATAATAAGAATATGCTGGTCTTTTCTGACCTGGTGAAAAGTCTCGAGAAAGAATCTCCCAATTAGTTCTAGCTCATCCGTTCGATCAATAATTTTTCCAGCTTAAGCTGATCGGCCATAAAGGCGCGAATTCCCTCTGCCAACTTCTCTGTCGCCATTGCATCTTCGTTGAGTTGTAGGCGGAAATCGGCTTCGTCTTTGACCCGATAGTCTTGATATTCACCCACAGATTCTGGGGAAAGGACTCGTGGTAACTCGGCTTCTTCAGCAGAGAGTTCTTCGAGAAAATTCGGACCAATGGTCAAACGGTCACAACCTGCCAAAGCTTCGATTTGTCCAGCATTGCGAAAACTGGCCCCCATAACCACAGTGTTAAAACCGCGGTCCTTGTAGAGATTGTAAATATTGCGCACCGACAGCACACCGGGGTCTTTTTCCGCAGGGTAACCCTCCACGCCCTCGGCCTTTTTGTGCCAATCGAGAATTCGACCCACAAAGGGTGAGATAAGAAATGCCCCAGCTTCGGCGGCGGCAACAGCCTGAACACTGCTGAACAGAAGGGTCAGATTGCAGTTAGTGCCTTCCTTTTCGAGTATTTCCGCAGCGCGAATACCCTCCCAGGTAGAAGCTATCTTGATGAGCAACCTTTCCTTACCAATGCCGGCATCTTCATACAGAGCTACGAGCCGCCTGGCTCGATTAACCGTAGCTTCTGTGTCAAATGAAAGCCGTGCATCAACCTCTGTTGAAACCCTACCGGGCACAAGCTTTAATATCTCACAGCCGATCTGCACAGCGTAATGATCAGCCAGAACACTGAGTTTTTCTTCCTCCGGCAGCTCGAGTGACTTCGCCCAATTCGCAGAGTTGTCTATCAGAACTTGGTACTGATCCAGAGATGCGGCCTTGAGTAGAAGCGAAGGATTTGTTGTGGCATCAACAGGTTTAAATTGGGCAATGGCCTCAATGTCTCCAGTATCGGCAACGACATCGGTATATTCTCTAAGCTGATCGAGTTTATTCATGGTTGTTTTTGTTAGGCTGGAACTGCAGTCTCTGTTTCTGTCTTAGTCTCTGGGGAGTCAGATTGGCCTATCGGCCCAATCTGCGCAAGGGCTTGCTCAAGAACTTCAATGCCGGCATTGGGTTTGTGTGCGCCTTCGCTAATGACTCGACGATATCGCCGGGCTCCCGGTTGCCCCTGAAACAATCCCAAAAGGTGTCGGGTTACGGCCGGCAAGCGCAAACCAATAGAGAGCTGCTTCTCGATATAGGGATACATCTGTTCGACCGCGTCAAATTCACTTTGTAGATGGCCTGAAGCAGTATCGGTTTCACCATAAATTCTTGCGTCCACGTCTGCCAGCATCCAAGGGTTGTAATAGGCGCTGCGACCAATCATCACTCCATCCACTTTTTGCAGGTGAGTTTCGGATTGTTCAAGACTCTCAATACCACCGTTGATGTTAACTTCGAGATCAGGGAAGTCCTGCTTTAGCTGGTAAACAATTTCATAGTTTAGTGGTGGAATTTCCCGGTTTTGCTTGGGGCTTAACCCTTGCAGCCAGGCCTTACGCGCATGCACGATCAAGGCATCGACCTCGGCCTCAACAAGTTTTTCGGTGAACAATGCCAGAGATTCATAATCTTCCTGTTCGTCCACGCCAATGCGACTTTTTACCGTGATCGGAATGTCGACGGCAGCCTTCATTGCAGAGACAGATTCCGCTACCAACTCAGGTTCTTTCATCAAGCAGGCACCAAAGGCGCCTCTCTGTACGCGATCACTTGGGCAGCCACAGTTCAGGTTAATCTCGTCATAACCATAGTCGGCGCCAATTTTGGCGCAGGCAGCGAGGTCTTTCGGTTCAGACCCGCCCAGTTGAAGTGCAATAGGGTGCTCTTCATCGTTATAGGTCAGATGTCGATCAACATCTCCGTGAATTAGCGCACCCGTTGTAACCATCTCTGTGTAGAGAAGGCTGTGCTTCGTCAGAAGTCGATGAAAATAGCGGCAGTGACGGTCGGTAAGATCCATCATCGGGGCCACGGAAAACCGCCTATCTAAAGTTTTCATAAATCAATGACTTAGGTGAGTTGGTCGCTCCAATGCGAGATAGGAGCGATGGAGGTGGGAAGGGTACACGAAGAACCATGAAAATCAATAAAAACAAAGGGTTAGGTTTTTCCATTCTCTGGCAGTGTTGGTGAGTCATGCGAGACGCTCGCGACCAATTCTCACTAGATTCTTTTTGATATCGGCGAACTCAATATTTTTCTTGATTTCTACGAGATTAGACCTAAAATTCGCGCACTTTTTTAAGCTCCTGAGGACTTATGTACCCCTAGCCCAGGCGTTTTCCCATTGGTGAGAAGACGCGCAAGCATACAGCGACGTCATTTCTTCGGTTCTAGTTTTCTCTTTCTAAAATGAGTTGACTGATCCGAACAGACTCTACAGTGAGGAATGTTTGATGGTACATCAGTTTCCATCTGAGCCACCGGTGGTGGCGAACCCGCATGATTCTTCCTGGTCGATTGCCCAAAGCCTTGAGCTTTACGGCGTGCGCGACTGGGGAGAAAATTATTTTGATATTTCTCCCGCCGGAGAGATGGTCGCGCAACTGAAGGTTGGTAGTCAAACCTGTCAGGTGGCTTTGCTAGACATCATCGAGGGTATGAAAGCGCGTGGCATTGAGATGCCGAGTATCCTACGTATCGAAAATCTTTTAGATGATCGCGTGAAAGCCCTCAACGAGGCGTTTAAGCGCGCGATTGCCGACTACAACTATCAGAACGATTACCGCGGTGTTTTCCCCATCAAGGTCAATCAGCAATGCCACGTTATCGAAGAAATTTCAGATTTTGGCACGCGCTACCACCACGGGTTTGAGGCGGGCAGTAAAGCCGAGTTGATTATCGCCCTGAGCAAGCTGAAAGATGATCAGAGCCTGATTATCTGCAATGGCTACAAAGATTCTGAGTTTATTGAGCTCGGTCTGTACGCCAGGGAAATGGGGTTGAAGTGTTTCTTTGTTTTGGAGACGCCCTCTGAGCTGCCGACCATTCTTGAATGTAGCGAGAGGCTTGGTATTGAGCCTTTGTTGGGTGTGCGTATTCGGCCATCCGTGGTCGTGGACGGTCATTGGAATCAGGACAGCGGTGATCGTTCAATCTTTGGCCTATCCACCGCGTCATTAGTTCAGATAGTCGAGCAACTCAAGCAGCACCAGATGCTGCATTGCTTGCAGTTATTGCACTGCCACCTCGGTTCACAAATTCCCAATATTCGCAATGTTCGCAGCGGGGTGTTGGAAGCCTGTCGGTTCTACAGCGGTTTGATCGAAGAGGGTGCACCCATGGGGCTGCTCGACCTGGGCGGCGGTCTTGCGGTGGACTATGAAGGCACGCGTTCCAATCACGATCACAGCATGAACTACCAGCTCGACGAGTACTGCGCGAACATCGTAGAAACCATTTGCGAGTGTCTCGATCCCCAGGGAATTGCGCACCCGGTGATTGTGTCTGAGTCGGGCCGTTCCACGGTCGCCTATTCCTCTATGTTGCTATTCAACGTATTGGATGTGCGCGACCATCGTCCAGTGCCACTGCCAGACGCCTTGCCTGGAAACAGTCACGAACTGGTGCGCAATCTCTGGGAGGTGAATCAGGTCGTCACTGCCAAGAATTTTCAGGAATGCTACAACGACGCGCTATTTTATCGCGACGAAGTGCGCGAACTGTTCCGGCGCGGGCAAGTCAGCCTGGGGGATCGGGCACTGGGCGACAACATCACCCTCGCCATCTTGGAAAAGGTGGCTGCCGAGCTGCGGGTGACAAAGAAACAGTATCCGGAGCTCGATAACCTGCCCGAGATTCTCGCCGATACCTACTACGGAAATTTCAGCCTGTTTCAGTCCCTTCCAGATGTTTGGGCGATAGATCAAGTGTTTCCTGTGATGCCCATTCACCGGTTACAGGAAGCGCCGAATCGTGACGCCGTGATTGCCGATATCACCTGCGACTGCGACGGCAAAATCGATCATTTTGCCAATGCCAACGGTATCAGGCGCACCACCCGCCTGCATTCTTTGAAAGAAGGCGAAGAATATTATCTCGGCGTGTTTTTGGTCGGCGCCTATCAGGAAACCTTGGGCGATCTGCATAACCTGTTTGGTGATACCAATGTGGTTAGCGTGCATATCAATGCCGACGGCAGCTATGACTTTGTTCGCGAATTTCACGGTGACAGTATTGCCGATGTTCTCTCCTATGTTGAGTACGACACCAAAATCATGACCGAAGAATTTCGCCAGCGTGCCGAGAACGCGGTTAAGAACGGGAAAATTACTGCGGCAAAGCGTAAGCAGATGATGAAAGCCTTTAAAGCCAGCCTTGATGGCTACACCTATTTTGAGAAAGAGGAACACTGATGAGCACTGCACTCAATTCAAATCTCAGCGAGACATTGAACAACAAAGTCATGATTATCGGCGCCGGTGGTGTCGGAAATGTCGTGGCCCATAAATGCGCTCAGCAAACAGAGATTTTTCAGGAAATTGTTCTTGCCAGTCGCACTGAATCCAAGTGTCAGGCTATTGAGGAAAATGTTCAGAAAAACACCGGGGTGACCATTCGCACCGCGCAGGTGGACGCCGACAACGTCCCTGAGCTCACGACGCTTTTGAAGGCTGAAAAGCCCTTTCTGGTGATCAATGTTGCGTTGCCATATCAGGACTTAACCATTATGGATGCCTGCCTCGCGGCGGGTGTGCACTATATGGATACTGCCAATTACGAGCCCTTGGATACTGCCAAGTTCGAATACAAATGGCAGTGGGCCTACCAAGATAAATTCAAGGAAGCAGGGTTAACCGCACTGCTGGGTAGTGGGTTTGACCCGGGTGCGACTAATGTGTTCACGGCCTATTTGGCCAAGCACTATTTCGACGAGATTCACGCGCTGGACATTATCGATGTCAACGGGGGTGATCATGGCTACCCGTTTGCCACCAACTTCAATCCGGAGATCAATATTCGCGAGGTCAGTGCCGAGTGCCGCCATTGGGAGGAGGGGGTTTTTGTGACAACGCCGCCCATGAGCAAGAAAGCGTCCTTTGCCTGTCCTGAGAATATCGGTACCTACAATATCTACCGTATGTATCACGAAGAGCTGGAATCGCTGTCGCTGCATTACCCCAGCCTAAAGCGCGCGCAGTTCTGGATGAGCTTTTCAGACAATTATCTGAAGCATCTGGAAGTGCTAGAAAACGTTGGTATGACCGGTATCGACGAGGTGGAATATGAAGGCCAGAAAATCGTGCCCATTCAGTTCCTCGCCAAACTATTGCCTGATCCCTCAACCCTTGGCCCCAGAACCAAAGGCAAAACCTGCATTGGGGTGGTGGTGCAAGGTGTCAAGGATGGCCAGTCCAAAATCATGTACTGCTATCAGATCTGTGATCATGAAAGCTGTTACCGCGAGGTGCAATCCCAGGCGATTTCCTACACCACGGGCGTGCCCGCCATGATCGGTGCCAAGTTGATGATGCAGCAGCAATGGTTGCAACCGGGTGTATTTAACATTGAGCAGTTTGACCCGGATCCCTTTATGGAGGCGATGAACCAGTGTGGCTTGCCCTGGAAAGCGATAGAGCTTGATCAGTTCGACCTGAACCAGTTCGATCCAGACCAATAACTCGACAATATGATTTCTGATTTCTCACAGCTCGATCTGCAACGCCTGCCATCACCCTGTTTTGTGGTGGATGAGGTCGCAGTGGAACGCAATTTAAAAATATTGCATGAGCTGGAACGGCGCAGTGGGGCAAAGGTCCTGCACGCGCTGAAGGCCTTTTCCATGTGGTCCTTGGCACCGTTGACAAAAAAGTACCTGTCCGGAACCTGTGCCAGCGGTTTGCATGAAGCTAGATTGGGCAGAGAGTTTTATAGCGGAGGCAACAGTGAAATCCATGTGTTTTCTGCTGCCTTTAATCAGCAGGATTTCACCGAGCTGCTCGAATTTGCTGATCATATTGTTTTTAACAGTTGCGCGCAGTTGCTTCGCTTTAAAACCCAGTGCGAGCAAGCGCAGCAGGTACGTCCGGAGCTCGCGTTTGGCTTGCGTATTAACCCGGAACACTCCGAGGGCGAAGTCGCACTTTATGACCCCTGCGCCGAGGGTTCGCGTTTAGGCGTGACACGCGAGCAACTAGATCGCTATCTGGAAAAAGCCGATTTTCGAGAGGCCTTTTCGCTGATTTCAGGGCTGCACTTTCATACGCTTTGCGAACAGGATTTTTTGCCCCTTCAGCGCACATTAACGGCGGTTGAAGAAAAGTTTTCAGACGTGCTGGGCGACATGGGGTGGGTGAATTTTGGTGGTGGACACCACATCACGCGTCTGGATTATCAGATAGACGCGCTGGTTGAGTGCGTTCAGCAATTTAGAGCGCGCTATCAAGTGCAGGTATATCTGGAACCTGGCGAAGCTGTGGCGATTGGCACCGGGGTGTTGGTATCAGAGGTACTTGATATGAGTTTCAACCAATTACCACAGGTGATTCTTGATACCTCTGCTACCTGCCATATGCCCGATACCCTGGAAATGCCCTATCGGGCCTCAATCAGCGGAGAGGTCGAGGCCAGTGATTCCGCCCATACCTACCGTTTGGGTGGGTTGAGCTGTCTGGCAGGTGATGTCATCGGTGATTACAGTTTTGCTCAACCCCTTAGGGTCGGCGATCGTTTGGTCTTTGAAGATATGGCCCATTACACCATGGTGAAAACCACGACCTTTAACGGTGTTGGCTTGCCAGCCATCGCCATCTGGAATTCAGTCACGGACGAACTCAAGGTTGTGCGTGAATTTGGCTATAACGACTTTAAAAATCGGCTTTCTTAAAGACGAAAATGAACAAAGAGCATAACAAGTAACATGAGTGATACGCCGTCGGTTAAAACCATCTTTCTCGCCTCAGAAATTGAGCAATGCCCGCTTGACCAAGCGGCCTTCGCTATCTTGCCCGTACCCTATGAAAAAACGGTGTCTTACGGTTCCGGCACGGCGAAAGGGCCAGAGGCCATACTAAAAGCCTCCGAACAGCTGGAAACCTGGGATGGTCATTCCAACCCATCTGCCTTGGGTATTCATACCTGTGACGCGGTGGATTGTTCCGGTGAGGCTCAGACCGTCTTGGCGGGTATCGCCAAAGCGGTAAGAAGCATTCTTGATGCTGGCAGTATGCCGGTAGTTCTCGGCGGCGAGCATACGGTGACCTATGGGGTGATCCAGGGGTATCTGGATGCCGGAACAACGGATTTTGGCGTGGTGCAAATCGATGCCCACGCGGATTTACGTGATGCCTATGAGGGCGATCCGCTTAGTCATGCGTCAGTCATGAAACGCATCGTTGATAAAGGCATCCCCCTTTATCAGCTTGGCATCAGAGCCTACTGCGAAGAGGAAAAGGCGATTCGGGAAAGTCATCCGAAGATCTATTACCGGGATGCAGACGATCTTGTCCCTACCGGAATTCAGGGTATTCAGCTGCCTGAAGACTTTCCCAAGAAGGTATTTTTTACCCTGGATATAGATGGCATGGATCCTGCTGTTTTTCCCTCAACAGGTACACCGGTTCCTGGAGGCCTAAGCTGGTATCAAACACTTAATCTGTTTGAGTCTGTCGCCAAACAGCGGCAGATCATTGGTTTTGACATGATGGAGTTCGCGCCTATCAAGGGCTTTCATGCCTACGATTTTGCCGCGGCGCTTCTGAGTTACAAGTTAATGGGTATTGTCCAGCGGACTTCTGAAGTTCACTAGAAATACCGCTAAAAGCAAAGCAAGGCCTGTATCGCATAGCGCGAATAACAGCGCGAAGAGATGTGATTTATGAGTGATGAAGAATTGGATTCAGATTTTGATGAAGGCCCAGAGGAAGAGTTGCCAACTCCCAAAGATCAGACGAACGAGCGAAAACGCTTTATCAGAGAGCAGATAGAGTTGAGAACAATGGCGAAAGAACTCGGGCTCTCACCGGAAGACTACCTTGAAGCCTTTGGTGATTAATTCAAGGGTATTGGTCCGAAAAAATGAGCTTTTACCGCTCGGATGAGGTGATAGAAGCTCGAAGATCGTCGCAATGTCTGTATTTCAGTATGAGCAACTCGAAAGGGCTTCCAGTTTTATGCTCGAGTCAACTGACATGGCTCTGCGGTGAAAAAATCTGGATTTGCACCTGTGGCAAAGTAATATTGCGGTTATGCCCGTTATTGATGGCAAAGCGATTAATCATAGTATTGCCAACCTAAGTAGAAGTTGCTCAGCAATTCTATAAGAGTAGCTCTAATTGCCTTGATACCAGCCAGCGGCCGAAAATCGATCCTGCCTAGCTGGCGGTACTTAGCGAGGGAGTTCCTCTCCAAGAAAGATGATAATGCTCTCCAGCCAGGCGAAACGGGAATGCCTTGGCGAACCCATCTCCGCCAGTGATACGCCTGAGAATCTTCAGGTTTCGACCCTCTAAAATTAAAGTGGATGAATCTGGAATTTGGCTGTTTAATGTCGCCGCCGAAATCACTGCGAGGTGCTTATGCGCTTTACGAAATACACCCTTCTGTTGTTGGTTTTTCCACTAGCCATTCTCCTGCCAGAACTGGCTATTGCCCAGACAGATCAGGATATATTGCAACCACTAGACCTGACGACTAGCTGGGTCGGAATCACGTCGATTATCCTGTTTGTCCTGGCCTATTCTCTGGTTGTTGCCGAAGAATATACTCATTTGAGAAAGTCCAAGCCGGTGATATTGGCAGCCGGCCTAATATGGGCGCTGGTGGGGCTGGTATACGCTCAGAACGGTATTGATCATCTGGCTGAAGAAGCTGTTCGGGAGTTTATGGTGGAGTTCGGCGAGCTATTTTTATTCCTCCTGGCGGCTATGACTTACGTCAATTCGATGTCGGAACGCCGTGTATTTGAGGGGCTCCGCAGCTGGTTGGTCGGCAGAGGTTTCAGTTATCGAAACCTGTTTGTTATTACCGGCGTGATCAGCTTCTTTCTGTCACCTGTTATCGACAACCTGACTACAGCGCTGGTTATGTGTGCGGTGGTCATGGCTGTTGGCAAAGGCAATGATCGATTCGTTGGCTTGGGATGCGTCAATATCGTGGTGGCCGCAAACGCGGGTGGTGCTTTTTCTCCTTTTGGCGATATTACTACGCTGATGGTTTGGCAGGCAGGGCACATTGATTTCGGTACGTTCTTCTCCCTGTTTGTTCCTTCGGTTGTTAACTACGCAATTCCTGCCTGCCTGATGTACTTTGCGGTGCCGAAAGGTATGCCAGAAGTATCGAATGATAGAGTTCGGATTAAACGAGGGGCCTTTGTGATTATTGGTCTATTCGCCTGCACGATATTGATCGCCGTCAGTTTTCATAACTTCCTTCACCTGCCTCCCTTCCTGGGCATGATGACCGGCTTGGGCCTGCTCAAGTTCTACGGCTATTACCTCAGGGTGACGCATGCTCCGCATCCCAATGACTCTGCGGAATCTCACATGGTTGGGGACGTAGATTCCTTCGATAGCTTTCGGGCAGTGGCCCGCGCCGAGTGGGACACCTTGTTATTCTTTTTTGGCGTAATCATGTGTGTAGGAGGCCTGGGCTTTATCGGCTATCTGGGTTTGATCAGCGAATGGATGTATACAGACCTGGGCCCGACCGTGGCGAACTCTCTGGTCGGAGTGCTATCGGCGATTGTCGATAATATCCCGGTGATGGTTGCAGTACTGCAAATGGAGCCTGCTATGGATGAATTACAATGGTTGCTCGTGACACTAACAGCAGGCGTAGGTGGTAGTTTGCTTTCGATTGGTTCCGCGGCAGGTGTTGCCTTAATGGGACAGGCTCACGGGAAATATACTTTTTTCGGGCACCTGAAATGGACGCCCGCGATCGCAGCTGGATTTGTTGCCAGCATCCTTGTTCATCTCTGGATTAATTCGCACCTGGAAGGGGTGGTTATCGGGTAGCTGTCTGTGTGGCGCATCTTTTTGGATGCGCTAACGCAAACCCCGAAATGTCGGAAAAAGGTTATCTGGGCGACCGCCAGAAAAGAGCGATTCACTACAAACTTTGCCGAATATCGGTCGTGCTTAATCTGCGTTGCTATTAGATTAGCGCTAGTCGTTTCGAAACCAGCCTGCCACTGAGTATCTGTCGCGCCTGGCGGGAAGCACCTCGTGCGGAAAATCCTCGCTCAGAAAAACCACAATGGTGCCCCAGTGGGGCAGTACGCTGATCGCTTCACTACCGGCATCACTGGGATAAATAATTAGCTCGCCTCCGTCCTTGATACCCCAATCTTGATGTAGATAGATAATGAGAGACAGCACCCGGTTTGATGTGCCGCGAAACGCATCCACATGCCTACGATAAAAAGTGTTAGGAGCGTAGTGGGCGAAGTGGCTTTCGAAGGTTCTGAGTCCGAGGAATAATCTATGATTAAGATATCGTCGCAGTTCTGCAGTCCATTTTAGCCACTGATTTCCCGCCAAAGACTCGCCTGTGATCCAGCAGATTTCATCGCCACGGATGCGCCCGTCGTGTCGATACCCGGCGGTGCGCCCAACTCCGGCTGTTTGGAAAGCACCCTTTTCCATATGGCTATGATGGTAGGAGAGTGAGCGAGTCAGTCGATCGGGTAGTGCCCTGGGATTGATGCTATATCCCTGTGCTTCAAGGTCTCTGGCTATCCGCGAAAAAAGGCCATCTTCGAAGTTTCCACCACAGGATGTGTTTTTGCGAAGAGCAACTGACATTATTAGAAAAAAAGCGCAGCGGCTACGTTGTTTCAGGACGGAGCATGCCGCGCAAACTGATTTTATTTCCCGTCTCTAGGGACAGGTTTTCCCTGCTAAATCCGATTCGGTATCAACACCATCTTGAGGTGGATGTCGCAACATTTGTCGTTCTTTTCCTCTGACTCAAAATATTATTAAGTGCTCGACCGGCGCAATAATGAACCGAATTTACTGAGCTGGAAAACGTAATATTTTGATCGTAAAGATCAAATTTTTTTCTGGTTAATCCGGAAATTTGTCCGGCGAAAAACGCTTTTTTACGCGCGCATGTACGCCTTTTGTCAGGTTAAAAAAGTGTTCTTCCAGTAAATCAACGCCATAGAGAATGAGTACGATCAGCAAGGTAAGCTTGATGGCGGGCGTGAGATGACCAGCCGCCACCAGTGTGCCTAGCGCGGCGAGGGCCCAGATGGCGGATGCCGAAGTTACCCCGATGACCGATCCCTTCTTAGTGAGCATGACGCCCGCGCCCAGGAATCCAACACCGGTGATAACCTGCCCAATCACGCGAGAAGGATCAACCAGGTCGCTCTGCAGGTTAAAAGCTGTCGCCAAAAATAAATAGGTTCCCAGTACGATCAGGGATGATGTTCGTATACCGACCGGTTTTCCCCTGAGCTGCCGTTCCAGCCCAATCGCAGTGCCACAAAAAACAGCTGTTCCAATTGACGCCCAATCAAAAGGGCTGATCTCCAGGAGTTGTTCAAGCCAATGCATTGATTCGTTGTTCATGAGATATCTGACCCCCGTTTGGAAGTTTGAGCCGCATACGAATAGCGGCTTCGCCGTCGGCGTAGTAATTGGGCAAGGTTTTTTGCGGACAAAATCCGCAGCGCCGGTACAGACGCTGGCTCCGGTTGTCGCTTTTTCTTACTTCGAGGCTACAGGCTCGGTGCCCTCGTTCCTGTAGCGCTTCAACAAGTTTCCATAAAAGTGCTGCGGCGATTCCTTGTCCTCGAAAATCTGGCAGTGTGGCCAATGAATACAAACGAGCGGGCTTTGGCGGTTGCGGCCTGAGTATCATTCCATAAGACGCGATTTTGCTATCGATGTCAGTGGCAACCCAGGTCATCGATTTGGCCTGGGTGAGTAAGTAGCGCATCTGTCGACGACTGATTCTGTCGGTCTCAAAACACTGTTCTTCAACGAGCAAAAGTTGATCCAGATCAGCTAGACCGGCTTGCCGCAATTGGTAGCGCCTGTCGTGCATTAGCGCCCCCGCAACTCCAGCCGTCGATGGAACTCGGACATGATTTGCATGTAGAGCTCTTCGCCCAACCAGGCATCTTCGACTTTGTGTTCAATACTCGGGTTGTCATTTACCTCTATCACATAGGCCTTGTCGTGGCTGACCTTTATGTCCACGCCGTAGAGACCGTTGCCCACCAGCTTGCAGGCCCTGAGTGCGATGTCGAGCACTTCTTTGGGAACCTCGTAGGTCGCCAATGTTTCAAATCCCCCAGAAAAATTTCGCTTGGATTGTGGGTTGTAGATCTGCCAATGATTGGGCGCCATGTAATAACGACAGGCATAGAGTGGACGGCCATTGAGTACACCGATCCGCCAGTCATAATCGGTGTATAGATACTCCTGAACCAATACCAACGCTGATCCCTGTAGCAGCAAAGCTAGGTTTACTCGCAGCTCCGCCCGGTTGCATGCTTTAAATACGCCTAATGAAAAAGAGCCCTCGGGCATTTTTAGAACCATGGGGTAATCAAACAAGGCTTCCAGCGCAAGATGCGTGGCCTGGGAGTTGTCGCTCACAATTTCGGTTTGCAAGCTCGGGATTTTTTTATAGCTAAAGGCGTCATGGAGGAACACCTTATTACAGCACCGAAGAATAGAATCCGGATCGTCCATGACGATCAGGCCATTTGTTTCGGCTTCACAGGCAAGTCGGTAGCTGTGGTGATTAATTGCCGTCGTTTCTCGGATAAACAGGGCGTCAAAGTGGTTGATATCCAGCAATTGGTCTGCGTTGAGCACGCTGGCACGAATCCCCAGTTTTTCAGCAGCCTTAACAAATTTGCCTATGGCGCGCTTGTTGCTGGGAGGCACCGGTTCTTGATCGTTGACCAGAATGGCCATATCCCAGCGAAGCTCTTTTTTGCGCCCACTGGAGCGGGTATAGGGCCCTTTTTTTTCAATGATGTTGAAGAATTTGGCCTATTGGCTGGCCGGAAAATCGCTAAAAGATGCTCGTTTGATGGTTATTTCGCCAGAATCGAGCTCATAGCCAATTTCTAAAATAGGTACGGTGTAACGCCGGAATACCTTTGTCGCAATTTTCTGCAGCTCGGGAATTTCTGCGCTCCCCATAAAAACCAGAAAGTTCCCAGATAGCAATGGAGCAAGAGCAGCCAGATCCTTGTTATTCAATTCCAGTTGTTGAGCAGTCAGGGTGCGGGCGCCGCCACGCATATCATTAATGGTTCGGACACTTGGAAAAACCAGATGGTTGCGCGATTCGGCCAAAAGAGAGCAGTAATAGCCCCGGCTGAGATATTTTTCTGTGTTGCACAGATTGATCAACCGGATTCTGGGTTCATTCAGTTTGGGATAGTCTTTTAGATAGCTCTGAAAACTGATTTTTTCGAGGCCATCGTCACAGCCTGCCTCTATAGGTTCATCGGTAACAAGCAGTGTCTTATACATGAGGGTTGGCTTAGGTCATGATTTGGCAAAAACGGATTTTTCTATGCCTGTCATCTATTGCTATTTAGCGGCGCTTTTTCTACCCCTAATTAGAGGAGATACTTTAGAGCAATACCGCATCCAGACTTTTTCATGATCTGTTTCTGCATTTTTCTCTCCATTGCAAACCGCAACAAAGCGCTCTTCTTCTGGTGAACCAGGGCTCCTTGATCCTTCCGCCAGTGCTTGATAAGTCCAACCATGGTTCATTAAAAGTTCTGCTTGCTGGATACTGAACTCACCGCTTCGGTCAAGGCCATAATGAAAGTGCTGCTCGCCATAGAACCTTCGGCTAGAGAAAAAAGGGGAAAAATCTCGCATATTAATCGATTAATTAAATGGCCAATAAATTGATGGTGCGCAAGTATCTTTTTTGCATGAAATCGAGTAAAACGATATTTTTTTCTGGCTTCGATTAATATTTTTGATCGATGTAGGCGGATGAACACTGAACTCTTACGAACGTTTCTGGAGGTGGCAAAAACCCGGCATTTTGGTAATGCCGCTGAAAACCTTTATCTCACACAGTCGGCCGTGAGCTCCCGTATCAAACAGTTGGAAGAAACTGTGGGTGTTCCGCTGTTTACCCGACAGCGGAATAACATTTTGCTAACGCTATCAGGGGAAAGGTTACTTCCACATGCAGAGAATATGCTTGTCGCGTGGCAGATTGCGTTACAGGAAGTGGGTGTACCATCCAATCAGGCATTGCAGCTTACCCTAGGTGGAACCTCCAATCTCTGGGATGCCTTCTTGCAGTCTCTGTTGCCCAAACTCTCGGAAGAGTTTCCGGACCTGTATCTCCGTACTGAAATTAATTCCTCTCAAGAGTTAACACGTGCCTTGCTGGGCGGTCGCGTGGATATCATGATCGTGCTTGATCCGCCCACCAGCACTGATCTGGAAATCAGGCGAATAGGGAAGATGGAATTAATAATGGTCGCCAGTGTGCCCGGTGTTGCGCGTGAGGATATTCCAGACCTTGGTTACCTATATGTTGACTGGGGAACCGCCTTTAATATGGAGCAGGCGCGGTTATTTGATGAGCCGGTCGTACCTCTGTTGCATACGGGCCAGGCACCCATTGCCCTGGAGTTTTTACTGTCTCAGGGTGGTGCTGCTTTCTTGCCCGCTGCTCTGGTATCACCCTATCTTGAGCAAGAGATGCTTTACCCGGTTCAGGATGCCGTTAGTACTTCACAGGAAATAAAGCTGGTCTTTTCCAAAAAGTCGGAAAAATGTGTTCAATTGATTCCTATTGTAAACATGTTAGAAGGTCTGTATACCAAAGCCATTGCTCAATCATCATGAGGTTATGTTTGGTCCGTAATCTCCAGATGGCCAAAGCAAAAAATGCATGGATTCCAGTCAGCGTCCAAAGGTTTGAAAATAGGAGTCGTTGCCAGCGTCCCTGACTATTTTCAGCAATGGCTCGGTAATGGAAACAGTGAGCGTGCGGGCAAGGGGGGCAGGAAGCCGTTGTTCCTGGAAAATTTAGGGAGAAAATTTGTTCCCGTCGCAGTGCAACCAAAGTGCTACCAACCTAAATTCAGTATCTTTAACCTATTGAAAATAAAAAAGAAATGAAACAATTAACCCAGTCCATCATGGGTGCAATTGACATGCGTCTGGGAGAGGGCGAACTAGATTGGGGAAACGGATTATTCATAAAGGCGGGCATTATAACGATTTAGTAGAACAAGATAGCGATTCCAGAATAGTGCCTATGGCATAATCGCGAGCTTCCCAAAACAACAAATTGTTCCTCAAATGATCCGAGTTCGCGTTGCACCATCACCCACCGGTGACCCTCATGTGGGAACAGCCTACATTGCCCTGTTTAATCTCTGTTTTGCGCGCAAGATGGGCGGCAAATTTATTTTGCGCATCGAGGATACCGATCAGAGCCGCAGCACGGCGGAATCAGAACAAACTATTCTCTCAAGCCTGAAATGGATGGGGCTGGAGTGGGATGAAGGTCCTGATGTCGGAGGCCCTCACGGCCCATATCGGCAGAGTGAGCGCGAAGATATCTATGCCAAATACGCACATCAGCTTATTGATGCGGGAAAGGCGTTCTATTGTTATCGCACCAGCGATGAGTTGGATCAAATGCGTGCTGAGCGCCGCGAGAAGGGTATACAGAAAGCCTTTAAGGCATCTGATTTACAACTACCTACCGCAGAAATTGCCGAGCGTAAGCTGGCAGGTCAGAAACCCGTGGTGCGCATGGTTGTGCCGGAAGAGGGCCTTTGTAAAATCCAGGATCGCCTGCGCGGTGAAATTGAACTGGATTGGGCCAATGTGGATGCTCAGATCCTGCTTAAAGCCGATGGCATGCCGACCTATCATCTCGCAAACGTAGTTGACGATCACCTGATGCAAATTACTCATGTAATTCGCGGGGAAGAGTGGATCAACTCTGCTCCCAAACACTACTTGCTCTATGAATACTTTGGTTGGGATATGCCTGAGCTCTGCCATATGCCACTGCTCAGAAATCCGGATAAGTCCAAACTAAGTAAGCGTAAAAACCCAACCAGTATTAACTTCTATCGTGACGCAGGTTTCTTGCCAGAAGCGCTTCTCAACTATCTGGGGCGCATGGGTTGGTCAATGCCAGATGAAGCCGAAAAGTTCTCCCTCACTGAAATGGTTGAACACTTCGATATCGACAAGCTATCTCTTGGTGGGCCGGTGTTCGATCAGGAAAAATTGCGCTGGTTAAACGGGATGTGGATTCGCGAAGATCTGTCCGCCGATGATTTTATTCAGCGCTATGCTAGCTGGGCTTTCCCACCGGAAAAGGTCAAAGCCATTGTTCCGCTGATCCACGAGAGAGTGGAAACGCTGGCAGATGTCGCTCCATTAACAGCGCTGTTTTTTAATTCCTTGCCGGTATTGGATGAGGCAACCTTCGATCAATTAAAACTGGATCGGGAAACTCAGGTGAAAGTAATTCAGTTTGTTTCTTGGAAACTGGACTCTCAGGTCGCCTGGGGCAGGGATGATCTTTATCAGAGCCTAAGTGCTTTGGCAGAAGCAATGGATATCAAGCTTCGTGACTTCCTGCAGCCACTCTTTGTTGCCATGAGCGGCTCGACCGTCTGTCCGCCGCTATTCGATACCATGGCTGTGCTCGGGCCGGACTTGACCCGTGCGCGGTTTAGACATGCCCTAGATTGTTTGGGTGGGGTATCTAAGAAGGGCGCGAAGAAATTGGAAAGGGAGTTTCGAGAGTTTTAGTGCATCTGAATACCAATAAAAAGGGCAGCTAATTAGCTGCCCTTTTTTCTTCTCTGGATAATTTTATTCAGTGACCCCAGTTCGGGTTCCCCAGCGCTGATAAACCAGAGCTTCGTCACTGCAGGGTTGCAGATTCAGCGTTCTGATTTGGTGAGGCGAATTGCCGTCGCGACCACCTCTCCAGCTGGAGGTGCCAGAGGTGAAGCACATAGTAGGAGCCGCCTCAGGAATAAGCTGGCCATTTTCGGTCAGCATGATTTTCTGCATCTCATCATCATCTGAACACTCAGCCAAACCGATGGTGGAACCACCGTTGGTGCCATTAATACGTGCGCAGCGATCAAAGCTGTAAAGGTTTATTTTGCCCATGGCGACTTCTTCAACAGGCATTTTCTGATCAACTGCCAACTGCCCTTGGTAGCTGTAGCAGGTGTGAGTTTGCAGGTTGCCCTCTGGGTTGGCGTTGTCTTGAAAGCCAAGCATGTCCAGACAATAGTGGTTTAGATTACCGTCCAGTTTGTTTATCAGATAAATCTCAACATCTTCCGCAACAGTAGCCAGAGAGAGAAAAGAAAACCCGGCCACTGCCAGGATGAGTTGATAGATACGGTGCATTAATAATTTCCCCAACTTGATTTACATTTAAGATTGCAGACTACCTTTCTAAGCCTTTGAAACACATTAGCAATACATAAATTAATAAAAATACCGGTTTCGGATTCTCTGATGTGGATCATAATAAATTGGTAGGGCATTGATTAATCTAGTTGTGGATCAACTCTTTTAGGAGGAACCCATGAATGCAGAACATCACGATTTAGTGCATGAATTTCCCGAACTAAGGCAGCGGATACATGAGCTAAAAATTTCAGATCAGCATTTTCGTAAGCTGTTCGACGAATATCATCAGCTAACCAATACCATCGAAAATATGGAAAAGGACACCATTCCTGTAACTACAGCTACTGAACAAGCGGCAAAGCTCCGCCGCGTGAAGTTAAAAGATCAACTTTATCAACGGATTTCAGCCTGAGGACGTTATGGAAAACAGAAAAGCGAAAGAATTTTTGGAAGCTCGTCTAAAAGAACTTAATGAGAGACTACACAAGCTGAAGGAAGACGCTTCCCAAGCGCATTCCAGCGACTCTGCGGAAATGGCAGTAGAGCGGGAGAATGATGAAGTTGTAGATGCTATTGGTACGGAGACTCGAGAAGTGATACGCCAAGTACGCCGTGCGCTAGCCAAGATTGAAGACGGCAGTTACGGCATTTGCCAGCAATGTGGAATTACCATCCCCGAAGAAAGATTGGATGCTGTTCCTGAAGCGACCCATTGCACAGGCTGTGCATGAGTCCTTTTCAGAAAGAAAAAGGGCAGCCAGAGGCTGCCCTTTTTTATTCAAACTGCAGAGCAGTTTTTACATAGGCTCCACTGCACGGGTATACCAATGCTGGTAGCGCCCGGCTTCAGAAGTACAGGGTTGCAGGCTCAGTGTGCGCACCTGGTGCCGAGAGGGAGTAGTCGCCCCTCCGAGCCAACTAGCGGCGCCGGCAGTCAGGCAAAGCTCTGGATTGAGAGGGTCATAGTGAGAAGCGTTCCAGATAAAATGACCGTTTTCCTTTAGTAGGAAGCTCTGCTCTTCGGTATCTTCGCATTCAGTCAGCATTATTCTGGCACCGGGCTGATCACCGGTTACTTCGCCGCAAAGACCAATCTCGAACAGGTGAATTTTCCCATTGGCAATATCATCAGTGTCCATAGCTTGGTCCACTGTGGGAGGCGGTGGATCTGCTCGATAGCTGTAGCAGGTGTGAGTCTGGATAGGCACTTCCAGCTCCAGCCGATGAGGCGGGCCATTTACGTCGATGCAGTAGTCATGCAAATCACCGTCCAGGCGATCCATTAGTACCACTTCTACAGGTTCCGCTTGCAGATGAAGGGAAGCCGCGGAGGCGGCGATGGCCAGAGTAGCCAAGATTGTTTTTTTCATTAGTCCCATATTTTTATTCCTCAATAAGAAAGCGAACCACAGCTAAATTAGCTTAGACGGGGCAGCTGCTTTGCAGTGTATTTAGGCTAGAGCCAAGTACAAAGCCTTTCAACATTTGTTTGCAGTAGTTTTGTTAAGTGAAACTTTAAGGGCTATTGGTGCTTGATGGACTTAGACGGGATGGGCTCGCACATCCCTGTGCTCGGGCTTCGCCCCAGCTCGCAGACTCGCCGACCAAATTCGTTCCAGACGAATTAGTGACTCGTACATCCTGTACTCGGGCTTTCAGCCTTACTCACTGCGTTCGTAACCCAAAACCGCGTCCTGCGGTTTTGTGAACCGCCTTCGATCGACATGGATGTAGGACATGCAGAAATTGCAGGAGCAAATTTATGCCAGCGGCTCGACCCGCGCATCAAAACTACAAATAAAAAGGCCCAACGCAAGGTTGGGCCTTTTTATTTGGTGGAGCTAGGCGGGATCGAACCGCCGACCTCCTGCATGCCATGCAGGCGCTCTCCCAGCTGAGCTATAGCCCCGAATTCTGGTTGTCATTCCGGCAACGGAACTCGAAGGAGCGCGAATTCTAGGGAGGGGCCAGAGGGGTGTCAACTAGAAAGAAGGGTAGTGACAGCAGATTAGAAAATGCTAAGGCAATACCGCTGTAGTTTCCCTATAATGCTTGACCCGAAGGTCGCCTGTGATTGCGGCTAATAATTAGAAAACTCAAAGTAATTATCATCCGGAGAGAAGCAGTGAAGTCACCAGTACGCGTAACCATTACCGGCGCCGCCGGCCAGATCAGTTATTCACTTTTGATGCGTGTTGCATCCGGCCAGATGTTAGGCATGGATCAACCGGTGATTTTGAACTTGCTCGAAATTACTCCCGCGCTGGACGCCCTGAATGGCACGGCGATGGAGATTGATGACTGCGCATTCCCACTGGTTCATGGCATCGTTCAAACGGATGATCCAAATGTTGCGTTTAAGGATTGCGATTACGCTCTTTTAGTGGGTGCGCGTCCTCGCGGCCCAGGCATGGAGCGAAAAGACCTACTTGAAGCCAATGCGGCAATTTTCTCGGTGCAGGGTAAAGCCATTAACGATCACGCCAGCCGCGATATTAAGGTTCTGGTTGTGGGTAACCCAGCCAATACCAATGCCTTAATTACTCAGCGCAATGCGCCAGATATTGATCCGCGCAATTTCACCGCCATGATGCGTCTTGATCACAATCGCTCCCTAAGCCAGTTGGCGACTAAAACTAACAAGCATTCCACTGACGTTAAGCATATGACGGTTTGGGGAAATCATTCTGCTACCCAGTACCCAGATGTACACCACGCCACTATTGCCGGGGAGCCTGTATTGAATCTGGTTGACCAGGATTGGTATGCGGAAGAATTTATTCCGACAGTTCAGCAACGTGGTGCCGCCATTATCGCGGCGCGCGGCGCGTCTTCAGCAGCCTCAGCTGCCAATGCGGCTGTCGATCATATGCGCGATTGGGCCTTAGGAAGTGCCGAAGGTGATTGGGTCAGCATGGGCGTATACAGCGACGGCAGTTACGGTATCGAAGAGGGATTGATCTACTCTTTCCCTGTTACCTGTAATGACGGCCAGTGGAGCATTGTTCAGGGTTTGGATATCAATGATTTTTCACGTGAGAAGATGACAGCCACTGAAACTGAACTGAAAGAAGAGCGTGATGCCGTTGCGCACCTGCTCGGATAAGCCTTTCATTTGTTCATTGCTCGCTCAAGGCTGCATTTATGTCTGACTTAAATACTCTGATGCCGGGAGCCAAGGCTCCCGACTTTAGTTTGGAAGACCAGAATGGTAATCAGGTTAGCCTGAGCCAATTTCTCGGTAAGATTGTGGTGGTGTATTTTTACCCCAAAGCTATGACCCCCGGCTGCACGGTTCAGGCCTGTGCACTGCGTGATTCCAAATCCGATTTAGAGAAAGCCGGTGTCGTGGTATTAGGTATCAGCCCGGACGCGTCCAAGCGCTTAAAGAAGTTTGAGGAAAGGGATGAGCTTAATTTCACTCTGCTTTCCGATGAGGATCACGCTCTTGCTGATCAATTCGGCGTATGGGGTTTAAAGAAATTTATGGGTCGCGAATACGACGGTATCCATCGTATGACCTTTATTATCGACAAAGAGGGCAATATCGCCCATACAATGACCAAGGTGAAAACCAAAAGTCACCACGAAGATGTCCTGAATTGGATATCGGAAAATTTATAACGGAGAAAAGTCTGTGCTCGAATTTTTAATACCCGCCGCCCATGCTCAGGAAGCAGTTCCTGCTGAAGGTAGTCCACTTGTTTCGCTAGTTATGTTTGGCGGTCTATTTCTGATTATGTATTTCATGCTGATTCGCCCTCAGAAGAAGCGCCAAAAGGAACATCTTGACCTTATGGGTGCTCTCAATAAAGGTGACGAAGTTGTATTGACCAGTGGGTTGATAGGCAAAATTACCGGCCTTTCGGATGACTATCTTACGGTTGATACAGGCACCGTGGAACTTAAGTTTCAGCGCGTAGCCGTCCATGCAGTGCTGCCTAAAGGAACAATTAAGTCCATTTAGCATGAAAGAAGCTCCGCGGCTTAATCTGGCTCATCTGCCAACACCGCTGCAGCTTCTTCCAAGTATTTCAGAGCAAGCCGGTCGCAACATCTGGGTAAAACGGGATGATCTGACCGGCTTTTCTATTTCCGGTAACAAAGTTCGCAAGCTTGAGTACAGCCTAGCCAAGGCCAAGCAAGAGGGTGCGGATGTTGTCATTACCTGTGGTGGCATTCAGTCAAACCACTGTCGCGCTACGGCGATCCTGGGCGCAAAACTAGGTTTTAAGGTGCATTTGTTGCTACGCGGCGATGAACCTGAGCAGCCGGACGGTAACCTCTTTCTCGATCAGCTGGCTGGCGCAGAGATCAGCTATTTCGCCAAGCGTTATTACCAGGCCCACCTCGATTTTATTGCTGAAGAAACCTGTGAAAAGTATCGTCGAGAAGGACGCAAACCCTACTTTATTCCCACTGGCGCCAGTGATGCGGTGGGGGTTTGGGGCTATGCCAATGCCGCTGCAGAATTAAAAGAAGATTTTGCGCGCCTTGAAATTCAGCCAGAGCATATTCTTTGTGCCACGGGGTCAGGTGGAACCCAGGCAGGTTTAACCGCAGGAGTGGTGATGCACCGAATGCCAGCTCAGGTTACAGGCTATGCTGTCTGTGACGACGAGGCTTGGTTTGTGAATAAGGTAAATACCGATATTCACGATTGGATCGAAGAATATGAGCTCGATCTTGATCTTGGTAGTCTGGATATCCGGGTTAGAGACGCCTACATCGGAGAGGGTTATGCCATCGCCGGTAAAGCAGTCTTTGATACCATCACTCAAGTATTTCGCAGCGAAGCCTTGCTGTTGGATCCAGTTTACTCAGGCAAAGCTTTTTACGGCATGTTGACCGATATTTCTGAGGGCAAGATTGAAGGTGAGGGAGACATCGTTTTTGTTCATACTGGCGGTGCTTTTGGTTTATTTGCACAGCGCCAACAATGGCAAAAATCAATGGGATAGAAAACGACAATAAATATTAATAAAACAAAGAGATATAGCTAATACCTAATCTAAAGTATAAATATAATCTGTAGCGGTTGAGGAGCCTTAGAATCATGTTTGAGAGCCTATTGGGAACCATAAATGGTTGGGTCTGGGGCCCGCCAATGCTACTGCTTTTATTGGGCACGGGCCTGTACCTGAGTATCGGTCTAAAAGGTCTGACGCTAAGGCAAATATCTCGAAGTTTTAAGGAATTGTGGGCCGGTCGGCTCGGCGCTGGTGAAGGAGAAATCCCACCCTTCAGAGCGCTAATGACTTCTCTTTCGGCGACAATCGGTACAGGGAATATAGCTGGCGTAGCCACCGCCATAGGAATTGGCGGTCCTGGAGCCTTGTTCTGGATGTGGATGACGGCATTGGTGGGAATGGCGACCAAGTATGCCGAGGCTGTTTTGGCGGTGGAATACCGTCAGAAAAACGACAAGGGTGAAACCGTTGGCGGACCTATGTATTACATCCGCAACGGACTTGGGCCTAAGTGGGCCTGGATGGGTGTGGCCTTTGCGGTGCTCTGTGGCTTGGGAGGCTTTGGCATTGGCAATGGGGTTCAAGCAAATTCCGTGGCCGATGCGCTAAACCTCTCTTTTGGTGTGCCAGAAATTGCCACGGGTGTTGCTTTGGCGGTATTGATTGCCCTGGTGATCTTCGGCGGGGTTAAGCGCATCGCCGTGGTGGCGACTCGTCTGGTTCCCATTATGGCCGTGGCCTATATTCTTTGTGGATTGATTATCCTAGGTATCCACGCGGTGGAAATTCCCGCGGCTCTCGCGACTATCGTTAAATCTGCTTTTTCTCCCGTGGCGGCAACCGGTGGTTTTGCCGGATCGGCGGTCTGGCTGGCCATTCGCATGGGTGTTGCGCGAGGCGTATTCTCCAACGAAGCGGGTTTGGGCAGCGCGCCCATCGCTCACGCAGCAGCACAAACGGATAACCCCGTGCGTCAGGGGCGTATCGCCATGCTTGGGACTTTTATCGATACCATCATTCTCTGTTCTATTACTGGTCTGGTTATTGTCGTAACGGGTGTTTGGACAGGAACAGAGCAGGGCAGCGCTATGACGGCGGCTGGTTTCTCTTCAGTATTGCCCGGTGGGGACAAGATTGTTGCTCTTGGCCTGGCAGTCTTTGCCTTTACCACCCTACTTGGCTGGAGTTATTACAGTGAGAAATGTTTTGGTTTTCTTTTTGGGGTAAAGGCTCTGGTTCCCTTCAGAGTGCTATGGGTGCTTGCAATTCCCTTTGGTGCCACCATCAATCTAGGCATGGTTTGGACTATTGCAGACACGATGAATGGCTTGATGGCGTTGCCCAATCTCATTGCTTTGTTAATGCTTAGCCCCATTGTTTTTCGCTTGACGCGGTCTGAGATCGAAAAATCTGGTGAATAGCACTAAATTAACCATCGCAATTTCTTCACGGGCTCTTTTTGACCTCGATGAAAGTCATGAGGTGTATGAAAGCCAAGGCGTAGATGCATACGCCAAATACCAGATTGAGCATGAGGATGAACCTCTTGAGCCCGGCGAGGCCTTTGACCTAGTTCGTAAAATGCTCAAAATCAACGAGACCTTGGGTGAGCCAGCGGTTGAAGTGATTTTGTTATCGCGTAACAACGCCGATTCGGGACTAAGAATATTTAATACTATCGAACATTATGGACTCGCCATCAGCCGCGCTGCTTTCTGCGGCGGTCAGGATCCTTGGCGCTATGTGCGGGCTTTTGAGTGCGATTTGTTTTTGTCTCTGCATACGGAAGATGTACGGGGCGCTCTTGAGCAGGGTGTCGCCTCGGCGAGTTTAATGCCAACTTCTGGGAATGCTGATGAAGAGACTGAAGAAATACGCTTTGCCTTTGACGGTGATGCGGTACTTTTCTCAGACGAATCAGAGCGTATCTACAAAGAAAGGGGCTTAGATGCCTTCACCGAAAATGAAAGAAACTCCGCCCATACACCTATGTCTGGCGGGCCTTTCCGAAATTTCCTTCGAGCGCTGCAGCATCTGCAATCGAAATTCCCGCCAGGGGAGTGCCCCATCCGAACTGCCTTGGTAACCGCTCGCTCAGCACCTGCTCATGAACGAGTGATTCGCACGCTTAGAGACTGGCGTATTTTTCTTGATGAGTCGCTATTCCTAGGCGGATTGCCTAAGGGCGAGTTCCTGCGCTCATATGGAGCCGATGTATTTTTCGACGACCAGCAGGCCCACTGTGATTCGGCTAGTGAGCATGTTGCCACCGGGCATGTACCCAGTGGCGTAGCGAACAGCTAAGGGTTTTCTGCTGGGGCTGGTGGCCCACCACCCAAATTTCTTCCTGGTCCAAAAACTTCAATGGTCACAACGTCTTCCAGTGCTTCATAGCGGTGTTCTACGTAGGCTGGGATAGTAATCATTTCTCCTGGTCCAAATGGAAAAGCTTCGTCTCCCATATAGGCGATAGCACTGCCTTCAAGTATCAAGACAATTTCTTCATCAGCATGGTTGTGAGAGGGCGTTGAATAGCCTTTTTCCAATTCGATTCGGCTAATACGGACAGTGGCCATAGCCACCGCTCGGCCGGTAATACCTGGTCTGAAATTACGGCCTTCCATACCAAAGAGGTCATGAACCTCCATGCTGGGTTCGATTAAAGGTTGCTGCGCATGAGTCGCTACGGAAAAGCAAAAGGCTGCAATCGCGATAGAAATACTAATAATTTTGTTCATTATTTGGGTCCCCAATTCAATCTTTGATCATAACGAAAGCAAGCGCGTTGCTGAGACTTATTGCGTAAAGAAAGCTGAATTCCTGGATCTCTTTTAAACCAAAGTGGTAAGGAAATCTTGACCTCTAACCCTTTTGGGATCAGTCTTAGCCTTATTACTTTTTCTACCAAAACTTATGAAACTTCAGCAATTGCGTTATATCTGGGAAGTAGCCCGACACGATTTGAATGTGTCCTCTACTGCCCAGAGCCTCTACACCTCACAGCCGGGTATATCCAAGCAGATCAGGTTGTTGGAGGATGAGTTGGGCGTGGAAGTATTTTCCCGGAGCGGAAAACATCTGACGCGAATAACGCCCGCGGGTGAAGAGATTCTGAGATTGGCAGGAGAAATTCTGCATCAGACGGAAAACATCAAGAGAGTGGGTAAGGAGTTTAGTAACCCAAGCGAGGGCTCCTTATCGGTCGCCACGACCCATACTCAAGCACGTTATGCGCTTCCTTCAACCATCAAAACTTTTATCGATAAGTACCCTAACGTATCGCTCAATATGCATCAGGGGACGCCGATGCAGATTTCAGAAATGGCGGCGGAATGGAATGTGGATTTTGCCATCGCCACAGAGGCCCTGGATCTGTTTTCTGATCTGATCATGATGCCTTGCTATCGCTGGAATCGCTGTATTCTGGTCCCCAAGGATCATCCACTATGTTCGACTTCCTTTCTCACGATTGAGAGTCTAGCCAAGCATCCTCTGGTGACCTATGTCTTTGGTTTTACCGGGCGCTCACGTTTGGACGAAGCCTTTCAGGCAAAAGAGCTGACGCCAAAGGTGGTTTTTACTGCCTCAGATTCTGACGTCATTAAGACCTATGTTCGGTTAGGCTTAGGAGTAGGAATTGTTGCTCACATGGCTTACGACCCGGTTGCGGATAGTGATCTCCAGCTTATTGATGCCCGCCATTTATTCACGCCGAGTGTTACTCGAATAGGGTTTCGGCGTGGCACTTTTATCCGTGGCTACATGTACGATTTTATTGAGATGTTCTCACCGCATCTGACATCGGAAGCCGTCGATCAGGCGCACCAGTGTCGCAGCCGCGAAGAACTCGATGATTTGTTTGCGAAGGTGGAGCTACCTGAATATTAATTCCGACCTCTTTTGGGGTTAAACCTGGAGCAATTTTATGGCGATCAAAGGTTACTGTTTGTGTCGAACTGTCCAGTACGAGTTGGATGGCGAAGTAGGGGATGCAGTGCGTTGTTACTGTCGCAGTTGCCAGTGCGTAACTGGTTCGGCATTTGCCACAGTGGCCATGGCCGACGCAAATCGATTCAGGATAACTGCTGGAGAGGAAGCCCTCTCTTCATTCGAATCTAGCCCCGGCAAACGACGGCATTTTTGTACCAGCTGTGGTTCGGCGATATACACCATGTTAGATACTGATCAAGCTACCTATCGAATGCGCGTGGGCGGGCTGGAGGACTCAGGCAGTGTCAATGTCACCAAACATATTTTTGTTGCTGAAAAGGTCAGCTGGTATGAGATTAATGACGATCTTCCTCAGTTTGATGGTTGGCCCTGAATAGTGTAAAACGCTCACCTCTGGACAGTTGAGTCCAGCATATATATCAGTCTCTGATAAAGGAACGGTCCAGAGAGGACCGAGTTAAAAGGGTAACTATGGAAGTACAAACTTATGAGCTGGCCGATGGCCGAGCGCTCATTGTTAGGGAAGCAGACCAAAACGACGCAAAAACATTACTGGAGTTTTTACCAAAAGTCTTTGAGGAAACCGATGGTTTACTCATGACCCGTGGGGAGTTTGATCAATCCTTACGAGAGCAGATGGATCTGCTGGGTAAGCTGTCAGCATCAAAAACTCAGCTCGCTCTGGTAGGCCATATTGATGAGGAACTCGTCGGCTTACTCACCTTTACTGGAAGGGATTTAGAACGAGTCCGGCATACAGGAGAAGTTGGCCTTATTGTCGCGCAAGAATACTGGGGAAACGGCATCGGGAAAAACATGATGCGATCACTCCACTTCTGGGCAGAAGCCAATCCCTTGATTAGCAAGATTGATTTGCGGGTTAGGCTGTCTAATCGTCGCGCCATCCATCTCTACGAAAGCTTGGGTTATCAAGTAGAAGGCTGGATTCGTCGAGCTGTGAAGATTGACGGCGAGTACGACGATCATTACTGGATGGGAAAAGAGCTTCCCCACTAGCTTCAATTCCTCATTAAATGGACACAAGCGCTATACCGGCACTTGAGTTTTTGTCATTTGCCTCTATGCTTGCCGGCCTTCACTAGTTCATTTTATTTAGGAGTCTCCTGTGGAAATCGCATGCCTCGATTTAGAAGGTGTTTTGTTGCCGGAAATTTGGGTGAAATTTGCTGAGGCAACAAGTATTGCCGAGCTCAAAGCCACTACAAGAGACATTCCCGACTACGATGAATTGATGACTATGCGTCTGGGTATTCTGGATCAGCATGGCTTGGGCGTTAACGAAATTCAGGAAGTAATTGCGACATTGTCACCTCTCGAGGGTGCTGCAGATTTTCTCAACTGGCTTCGTCGAAGGTTTCAGGTGGTCATCTTGTCCGACACCTTCTATCAGTTTGCTGGGCCGCTGATGAATCAGCTCGGCAATCCGACGTTACTCTGCCACAATCTTGAGATCGCAGAGAATGGCAGGGTAGTGGGTTACAAGCTGCGCCAGCGAGACCCTAAGCGCCAGTCCGTTATCGCGCTGAAAAGTTTGTATTACCGAATAATCGCTGCTGGTGATTCATACAACGACACCAGCATGCTGGAAGAAGCTCACGCTGGAATACTATTCTGCCCGCCCCAAAACGTTATTGATGAGTTCCCACAGTACCCGGTGGCAACCAATTACGATGAATTTCGTGCGGAATTTATCAAAGCGAGTGAGAGAGATATTTCCCTCGACTAATTCAAGTTAGGAGAAGGCCTGAATTAGGCAATCACCTGGGCAAGGGCTGTCAGGCTTAAATTGCGTTCAAGCTCCTTTAGTAGAGGCTGAATTTTGTCTAAGGTTTCCTGATATTCCGCACCCGGATCTGAATCCATTACGATCCCTCCGCCACCCCAGGCATGAATGGTTTCTCCGTCGGCTTCCAGAGTGCGGATTGCGATATTAGTATCCATTGATCCGCAGCAGCTGAGATAGCCAATACAGCCACAATAGACGCCACGATCTTGCTGTTCCAGCTCAGCAATTATCTGCATTGAACGTCTTTTGGGAGCTCCGGTAATTGAGCCACCCGGAAAGCAGTGTTCCAGCACAGATACAGAGTCCTGTGCTTCTGCTAATTCTCCAGTAATTCGGCTCACTAAATGGTGCACCGTAGGGAAGCTGTATAACTCATAAAGCCCTGGGACTCTTATGCTTCCGGGCTTGCAGCAGGTGCTTAGATCGTTCCTCATCAGATCGACAATCATTAGGTTTTCAGCGCGGTTTTTTTCGCTATCCATCAGTTGTCGTGCTAGTTGAGCGTCTTCAGCTGGATTGGAAGATCTCGGTGCCGTGCCTTTGATGGGCCAGGTCTGAATCTGGTTGTTTTGAACCTGAACAAATCTTTCGGGGGACATGGAGAGTATTTTTCGCTCTGCAAATCCAAGATAGGCGCCGTGAGGATTAGGGGTCAGTTCTCTAAGCTGTAAATAGGCCTCCGCGCTATCGCCGGCATATGGCGCACTGAAGTGCTGAGCCAGATTAACCTGGTAGCAATCTCCGGCGCCCAAATAATCAATAACTCTTCCCACTCTTGCCAGATACTGAGATTGGCTTTGAGAGGCTCTAAACGGGGCGCTAAGCTCGAAAGATTTTGGCTCTGAGGCGGCATCGGCAGGCGTAGCTGAGTCGGCTAGACAGGACTTCACTCTGAGTTGCAGCTCTGGTGGACAATCCGGGTGAATAACTAAGAGTGCTCGATCTTTAAGGTGGTCGAGAACAATTGCCCAGGCATACAAACCCATACAAACCGTAGAATTTGAGCGGCCAGTTCCCTTTCTCGGCAGACCGTAACTTTTGTGATTAGCCTCGTAGGAAAGGTATCCAATTAAGCCGCCACAAAAAGGAATATCCTCGTTGCTCTCCACGGATGCCAGAGAACAGAGACTGTCGCGTAGCGGCTCTAGAGGAGTTGACCCTGTGGTGGTATTTGGATCGAAACTCAGGCGTTCGAGAGGTTCGGCGGAGAGAATGTCAAAGCGACCGGAACTGGCGAGAGCGACTTTGGAATCTAATCCCGAATCCAACCAAACCGGATCTTCCAAATTTCTAATTTGATTGAAATATTCCAGAGCTGGGCGATAGCTAAGCTCTTCGGTGATGGGGCGAAGGTGGTGAAGGTTGGATGGGTTCAAAGTTAGCGCTGCTCGGTAGCAGTTCTCAGGGCCATTTGGCCAGAGCGGTGAGCACGCGATCGCTATACCAGGATTGACCGTGGCTGCCGTTGTATCGTGCAAGGGCGGGTTCTAGGTCTCCGGACTCCATTTCCAAGTAATAGGCCAATATTGCACAGCCATAGCGTAAATTGGTGGCAATATCGGTGAGATTGTCTTCTGGGCGCCCCAACTCTGCTTTCCAGAAAGACATCACCTGCATCAAACCCAGAGCGCCAGATCGCGAGACGGCGTAGGGGTCAAACCCAGATTCAATTTCTATTAGTGACATAACCAGGTCTGGATCCAGGTCCGCTCGAACAGATTCAGCGTGTATGGCGGTTAGCAGATCAACGCGCTCCTGTGGATCTTCAACATAGAGTTCCAACCAGGAGGAGCGAGGTACTAGCCAGACTTGGGCTTCATACTGATCAACAAAACTCGCACTGTTGTGTACCGCCAAAGACAGCGCATGTCGTAACTCTGGATCAATCTGTTCGCCCTGTGCCAAGGCGCCACTGGCGAATGTGATGAACCCCGCCAGTAAAGCTATTTTTGCCCAGCAGTGATTAGGGAGTTGCCACATTGTCTTTGATAAAGTCGATGAGCCGATCCATTGGGATATCGCGGTTTTCGCTCTCTCGACGATTTCTGTATTCGGCGCTACCTGCTTCCAAACCTCGATCGCCTATGACGATGCGATGCGGAATCCCAACCAATTCAACGTCGGCCAGCATTACGCCCAGGCGTGCCTTGTTTTCGTCCATATAGATCACCTCATAACCCGCTTCGGTTAATTCCGCGTATAGGTCATCACAGCGGTTCTTAACTGCTTCCGATTTATGGGGGTTAATTGGGATAAGCGCGATTTGGAAAGGCGCGATAGATTCAGGCCAGATAATGCCTTTGTCGTCATGGTTCTGTTCGATAGCCGCGGCAACTGTCCGAGTAATACCGATACCGTAGCAACCCATGGTTAAAGTTTGAGCCTTGCCGTTTTCGTCCAGCACTTCAGCTTTTAAGGCCTGGCTATATTTACGGCCCAGCTGAAATATATGGCCTACTTCAATTCCGCGCACGATGCTCAATGTGCCGGAACCACAAGGGCTTGGATCTCCTTCTACAATGTTGCGGATATCTGCGACTTCTGGCTCGGGGCAGTCACGGCCCCAATTTGCTCCGCTGAAATGGAAGCCATCTTTGTTAGCACCACAGACAAAATCACTTAAGACCGCTGCCGACCTATCCGCAATTACACGTATTTTTAGGCCGGTTGGTCCAAGGGAGCCCGGCTTGCATCCAAGAGCTTCCTGAATACGGGCTTCGCTGGCAAATTTGAGTGGTTCAGCTACTGCGTCGAGTTTGCTGGCTTTAATTTCATTGAGTTGGTGATCGCCGCGCAATACCAAGGCGACGAGATCGCCATCTTCACCCTCAATCAGAAGGGTTTTTAGTACTTGCTGCGTTTCTAGATTCAAGAAGCTTGAGACCTCTTCAATGCTGTGTTGGTCTGGTGTCGCCACTTCGTTCAGGTCAGCTTCGGGCGCAGCTCTTTCCTTACTCGGAGCGAGCGCCTCTGCTTTTTCTATATTGGCGGCAAATTCACTCTGATCACTAAATGCAATGGCGTCTTCGCCAGAGTCCGCAAGTACGTGGAACTCATGTGATCCGCTGCCACCGATGCTTCCTGTGTCCGCCAGTACCGGCCTGAAATTCAAACCCATGCGACTAAATATATTGGTGTAAGCCTGATGCATCTGCTCATAGGTTTGTTGCAGACACTCGTCGTCCAGGTGGAAGGAATAAGCGTCCTTCATAATGAACTCGCGCGAGCGCATCACACCGAAGCGAGGCCGTATCTCGTCGCGAAATTTGGTCTGTATTTGATAGAAGTTCGCGGGAATCTGTTTGTAGCTGGACAAGTCCCGTCTCACCATATCGGTAATCACTTCCTCGTGGGTGGGACCCAGACAGAAGCCGCGCTCGTGACGGTCGGAAAACTTCAGTAGTTCTGGGCCAAATTGATCAAGACGACCGGATTCTTCCCAGAGCTCAGTTGGCTGGACCACTGGCATCAAAACCTCCTGAGCCCCAGCGGAATTCATTTCATCGCGGACAATGTTCTGGACCTTCTGTAGAACGCGAACACCCAGAGGAAGCCAGGTATAGAGTCCAGACGCGAGGCGGCGAATTAGGCCGGCACGCAGCATTAATTGATGGCTGATGATCTCAGCGTCAGCTGGAACTTCTTTTTGTGTTGCAAGTAGTAAGCGGGATGCTCGCATTGATTTTCAGAATCCGATTTGTTGGGCTAGAGGTTTGGTAGGGCGCTATTGTAGTTTTAAAAGCGCTTTGCTGTTAGCTAGATCCGGAACTTTTTATGCAGCGTCATCTTCGCCCTTTATTTGCTTTAGCGGCGAAGCAGTCTGGACAGCATATTGTTACCACCTTTTCCTTTTTTCGGATCGTCTTCTCTCAACTCCTGGTATTTGTCCTGGATTTTTTGCATATCCAGGTCGAGATTGTCCGCTGAGAGATCGCGCATGATCTTTGTAATGCTCGGCTTATCCTCTTCGGATGAATCGCTCTGACCGACCTGACTGAGTTTGATTATGCGCCAGTCTTCAATGGGTTTACCAAATTCATCTGCGACCACCATAATGGTGGGTTTTAGGCGGGCGCGTTCATCGTGGTCGACCACGACGCCAATCTCTCCGGAATCAAGCTGGAGGAGGGTACCAAGGGGATAGGTTCCCAGGGCTTCGATAAATTGCACCGCGAGCTCGTCCTGAAAGGCTCGACCCCGTTGGGCGTAGATATAGCGTGATGCCTCGGAAGGAGAAAGCGCATTACGCTCGGCGCGAACAGGATTCAGCAGCAGATCGTATGCAATGGCGATAGACGCAATGCGGGCGAGAAGGGGAATCTCTTCACCTACGAGCCCCTTTGGCTTGCCTGTACCGTTAAATTTTTCGCGATAGGTTTCAATTATAGAAATAACCTTTTCGCTTTTTGTTGATTGCTTAACCAGAGCAACGGTCTTGGCGATCGCTGCCTCTTCTTTGGTCATGCCCTCTGTATTTACCTTGACCTGTCCTTTGTTACTTTTCAGGTTGCCGATATCTTTCAAGAGTATCGCCAAAGTCAGGTATTTGAGTTCGGCTTCGTCGATACCCATATGACGGCCGCAGAGCAGCGCCCAGGTTGAAGCTCGCAGGGCGTGGTTGTACACCTTGTCGCTGCGTTTTTGCATTAGCGCGAGCCAGAATAGAGCCGAGGGGTATCGAACTGCGCTGTTTACCATTGAGGTCGAAGCTTGCTCGATGGATTTGGAATCCACGGCAGAACTTTGTGATACCCCTTTAAATACCGTGCCGATAGATTTTTGTACATTTTGGTAGGACTGGCGCGCCGTGGTGACGTCTGCAGTCGTCATTACCGGTCTGCGGACATATTTCTCTTTGTTTATTGGAAGTGGTTTGGTCGACTTGCGTACCGGCTCTCCAGACTTGCTGGTATCAAACTTGGGTGCCACGGGAGCAGTGTCGAGTTTTTGATCTACCTCACCAATGGATTTGGTGGAATCGACCATGACGTATTCGCACAGTTCCTGCAGCTTGGCCAACACCTTGGGAGAGGTGACACAGAAGCCTTGCATCAAAAAAGGAGATTCAGACCAGGGGCGATCGAGCGCAGACACGTACATGCCCATAGCAATTTGCATGGAGGGGACTTTGATCTGTTTTAGCTCACTGCCGCCGCGCATATCCGTGATGCCTCTGGTGAGTGGTTGTTCCGCGACATGGAAATATACTGGGTTTATAAAAACAGGTCACTGACTTGAAAGAATTTGTGGGAAATAAATCAAACTAATTTCATGCAAATTTGATCGGTTCGAGCATTTATTGGTTTGGAGCGGCGAGGTATAATCGCGCGCCTTTAAAAAGACCGGTCCGAGCAGGATAGTTATCAATGCCAATTTACGAGTATCAATGTGATCATTGCGGTCATCAATTTGATGCAATTCAGAAGTTCAGTGATGCACCTCTGGACAAGTGTCCATCCTGTGAGGAGTTGGCATTGAGAAAGAAAATTTCTGCTCCATCATTTCGGTTGAGTGGCAGCGGCTGGTATGAGACAGATTTTAAAACCGACAAGAAAAAGAACCTTGCAGGCGATAGGTCTGAGCCCGCTTCTAGCAAGAACTCGAAGAACTTGAAAGAGGCGAAAACGACTAACTCATCAGATGCGAGCGGTGCAACAAAACCGGTTGCGGCTAGCAAAGGCTAGATAACTCAAACTAAAAACTGGATTCTATTATGCGTTCCCACTATTGCGGCGATATTCGTCGAGATCATATCGATGAAACCATTAGCCTGTGCGGATGGGTAGATCGACGCCGAGACCACGGTGGAGTGATCTTTATCGACCTGAGAGACCGAGAAGGTATTGTCCAGGTTGTGTTTGACCCTGACGGTGGTGAGTTCTTTGAGCTGGCCGATAAGGTTCGCGGGGAATATGTGTTGCAGGTAACAGGTCGAGTTCGTGCTCGAGATGAGGCAACGGTTAATCCCAATATGCCTACTGGCGAAATCGAAGTCTTCGGAACAGAGTTGAGTATTCTCAATGCCTCAGAAACACCTCCTTTTCAGTTAGACGAGCATACGAATGTTGGTGAAGAAGTTCGTCTCAAATATCGCTATCTCGATCTACGTCGGACCGAGATGCAGGCCAATCTGCAGACTCGAGCTCGCATTAGCAGTCAGATTCGTCAATCTCTGGAGAGTCAGGGGTTTCTGGATCTCGAAACGCCCATACTGACGCGTGCAACTCCCGAAGGGGCGCGTGATTACTTAGTACCGAGTAGAACCCACGCAGGCAAATTCTTTGCCTTGCCTCAGTCGCCTCAGCTCTTTAAGCAACTTCTGATGGTGTCCGGCTTTGATCGTTATTATCAAATCGCTCGATGTTTCCGAGACGAAGATTTACGTGCTGACCGCCAGCCAGAATTTACTCAAATCGATATAGAGGCCTCCTTCGTTGAGGAAAAGGACATCATGGATGTGGCAGAGAAGATGGTTTCCGATCTCTTTTCCAATGTTCTGAATATCGATCTAGGTGAGTTCCCACACATGACCTACGCCGACGCCATGGACAAATACGGCTCGGATAAACCCGATCTTCGTATTCCTCTTGAATTGGTCGAAATCGGCGATTTGATGACCGATGTTGAATTTAAAGTTTTCTCTGGTCCTGCAAACGACCCCAAAGGCCGAATCGCTGCCATGCTGGTTGAGGGCGGAAATGAAAAACTCAGCCGCAAGCAAATTGATGACTACACCAAGTTTGTTGGTATATACGGAGCCAAGGGGCTGGCCTATATCAAGTGCAATGACATCAGCGATTTGGAAGAAGGTTTGCAATCGCCCATCGTTAAGTTTATTCCGGTCGAAGTTCGGAAGAAGTTACTTGAGCGCATGGGCGCCCAAAATGGCGATCTGATTTTCTTTGGCGCCGACAAAGTGAAAGTGGTGAATGAATCCTTGGGAGCCTTGCGATGCAAGCTGGGTGAAGACCTTGATCTCTACACTGCAGATTGGGCTCCGCTCTGGGTCGTTGATTTCCCGATGTTTGAATCCGATGACAAAGGCGGGCTTACAGCCATCCATCACCCCTTTACCGCACCCTCGGTTTCTCCGCAGGAGCTCATCGCCGATCCAGAGGCCTCTCTATCCCGAGCCTACGATATGGTTCTAAACGGAACAGAGCTGGGCGGTGGATCCATTCGTATTCATGATGAAGAAATGCAAAAGGCAGTGTTCAAGGTTCTGGGAATCAGTGATGAGGAAGCTCAAGAGAAGTTTGGTTTCTTACTGGATGCTCTCAAATATGGAGCACCTCCCCACGGTGGTGTTGCCTTTGGTTTGGACCGTATCGTTATGTTGATGACTGCTTCTGAATCCATCAGAGATGTGATCGCTTTCCCAAAAACTCAGTCAGCCCAATGTTTGATGACGGATGCGCCGGGAGCTGTGAGTTCAGAACAATTAAAAGAGCTACATTTACGTTCGCGTGCTCCGGTTGTGGATAAAGCCACAGAAGACGGAGCGCAAGTAGCAGCAAACGAAGGAACAGAGAAGGCGGAGGACTGACAGGTGGCAGGACATTCCAAATGGGCCAACATCAAGCACAAAAAGGCCGCAGTAGATGCCAAGCGTGGAAAGGTTTTCACCAAAATTATTCGTGAGCTAACGGTCGCGGCAAAAAAAGGACCTAACCCAGACGATAACCCGGCTTTAAGGGGGGTAATCGACAAGGCTCTTGCTGCCAATATGAAAAAAGACACCATTGATAAGGCTGTGGCACGAGGCAGCGGTCAGGGTGAGGGCGAAGACTACGAAGAGCTTAGCTATGAAGGCTACGGGCCAAGTGGTGTGGCAGTACTGGTGGAGTGTCTGACAGATAACCGCAATAGAACTGTAGCTGAGGTGCGCCATGCCTTTACCAAGCGTGGAGGCAATCTGGGAACCGATGGTTCCGTTGCGTACTTGTTTGAGAAAAAAGGAACCATCACCTTTGCTCCAGGTAGTGATGAAGAAGCCATCATGGATGTAGCGCTTGAAGTTGGTGCTGATGATGTCGTCGAAAATGAAGACGGCTCGATCGATGTGATGACGCCCTGGGAAGATTTTCAGGTTGTAAAAGAGGGATTACAGGCTTCGGGGCTCGAACCAGACAACGCAGAGATCGCAATGATTCCGGCAACAACAGTTCCTTTAGATCTGGATAACGCCAAATCCGCTCTCGGCCTTATCGAGATGCTTGAGGACCTGGATGATGTGCAAAATGTTTATACCAATGCGGATATTCCCGACGAGGCTTATTCTTCTTAAATAAACCTTGGTCGCACCCGAGTCTGACAGGCTTTTAAGCTGTGAATTAGCGTCGTAAACCAGATAAACTGAGGCACAACTAAAACATCGGCACTCGGAGCTCTCCATGTTTATCCGTTTTATGATCGCCATTGTGGTAATCGCAATTGCCGCACCCTTTTTTATTCCCGGTCCGAATGGCACTCCGATCTTTACTCTAGATATGTTCAACTTCGATAAACCCTCGGTATCGATGCCAGATATCAATCTTGGTTCAGGCTCAGACGAGCCCGCCGCAAATCAAACTCTCTATCGATATCAGGATGAAGCCGGGAACTGGCACTTTACTGATCAACTGCCAACCGAGGGCGGTGCAGAAATTATTGAAGTTTCCGATACAAATTTAATGGACGCACCGCCGCCACCACCTCCCAGAGTTGAAAGGGAACCGGAAATTAGCGCAAGCCCCCTTACGGCTATAACTGGAGGAGCCGAAGTGATGGAAGAAGCTCAGGCAGTGCAAGAGATGTTGGACGGTCGTCTCGAAGACATGGATCAATCACTCAACGATATACGCTAAGGCGGTTAATTTTTGCAAACTTTGCGCATTCTAGGTATCGATCCTGGCTCTCTTAAGACTGGTTTTGGCATTATCGAAATACAGGGACAGCGCATTAGCTATCTGACAAGTGGAGTTATCCGATTAAAACCCAAGTCAGTGCCAGAGCGTCTCGGAATCATCTTTCAATCGGTGCAAGAACTGATTGACGAGCACAAACCAGACTTGATGGCGGTAGAAGAAGTTTTTATGGCAAAAAACCCCTCGTCCGCACTAAAGCTGGGGCAGGCTCGTGGGGCGGCAATTACCGCCGGAGTGGTAAAGGGTTTAAAGGTGGAGGAGTATGCAGCACGGTTGGTTAAGCAGACCGTAGCGGGCTCTGGAGCCGCAGATAAGGCACAAATTCAATATATGGTGACCAAACTGCTTAAATTATCTGCCGAGCCAAGTGAAGATGCGGCTGACGCCTTGGCTATTGCCATTTGCCACTATCACCATTCGCTCGATATTAGAGCGCAAGGCTGATGAGATACTGCGACAGTCATAAAAGGGCGATAACCCTGAGAGAGGAATATAAGTGATTGGCCATATTAGTGGCGTACTAAAGGATAAAACCAGCAACGAAGTGTTGGTTGAGGCCGGGGGAGTAGGGTACGAGATATCTTTAACAATGCCTGCCTGGTTTGAAATAGGCGAGCTTGGCGATCAGGTCAGCGTCTGGTGTCACCTGGTAGTGCGTGAAGATGTTCAGCAGCTATTTGGGTTTCGCGACAAAGACGAAAGGCTAATGTTTCGCGAGCTTATCCGTATATCTGGAATTGGTCCAAAGGTGGCTCAGGCTATCCTTTCAGCAATGGACCTCCCGCAATTGCTTGCGGCCATTCGCGATGATCAGGTTGCGGTATTGGTAAAAATTCCGGGCATAGGTAAAAAGACCGCTGAGCGCTTGGTGATTGAGCTAAAAGATCGCCTCGGCCAGTTAGATTTTGGTGCTGTGCTCGAGGGACAGGCGCCTGCGGTAGATGCTCCAATGGCTAATCAGCAGCAAGAAGAGGCGCTGCAGGCTCTGACCACGCTAGGCTATAAGAGCGCCGATGCAAAAAGAATGTTGCAGTTGGTTTCCAGCGACTGTGACAGTGTCGAAGACATGGTTCGTGCGGCTCTGCGATCGCAGGTGTAGGCTGAACATGAGACGAGAGTGGCAAGAGAACAGAGAGCGGAGAGCAGTATGATTGAAGAAGATCGCATTCTGTCAGCCGAAGTCTTATCTCCAGAAGAGAAGCTTGATCGAGCTGTGCGCCCGCAGACATTGGCTGACTATATTGGCCAGCCCAGTGTGTGCGAGCAGATGGAGATATTTATTGGTGCTGCCCGCAATCGAAATGAGCCGCTTGATCACACCCTGATATTTGGGCCGCCAGGTCTAGGTAAGACTACCCTCGCTAATATTATTGCTCTGGAGATGGGGGTAAATCTGCGTTCGACTTCAGGGCCAGTTTTAGAAAAGGCCGGTGATCTGGCCGCTATCATGACTAATCTCGAACCAGGAGACGTGCTCTTTGTTGACGAGATTCATCGTCTGAGCCCGGTGGTGGAAGAAGTGCTTTACCCAGCTATGGAAGATTTTGAGCTGGATATCATGATTGGCGAAGGGCCAGCTGCCCGGTCAATCAAGATTGATCTGCCACCATTTACCTTGGTCGGCGCAACAACTCGCGCTGGAATGATGACTTCACCCCTCAGAGATCGCTTTGGCATAGTGCAGAGATTGGAGTTCTACTCTGAAGCAGAGCTCACTCAAATCGTCACTCGATCCGCCAATTTGCTGGGTTTTGATGCTGATGATGAGGGCTGTCATGAAGTTGCTCGGCGAGCCCGTGGTACACCTCGGATTGCGAATCGCCTATTGCGACGGGTTCGCGACTTTGCTGAGATGAAATCAGACGGCAAGGTTACCGCCTCAGTAGCTGATGACGCCTTAAAAATGCTTCAAGTGGATGCCAAGGGCTTCGATCACCTCGATCGCCGTCTAATGACAACCTTGATAGAGCAGTTTGATGGAGGTCCTGTCGGCATTGACAATCTTGCTGCCATTCTCAGTGAAGAGCGCGGCACGCTGGAAGATGTTATCGAACCTTATCTGATTCAGCGCGGTTATCTGGTTCGCACGCCTAGAGGGCGGGTCGCGACCAAACAAGCCTATCAGCATTACGGAAAAATCCCGCCGCAATCAGACTTGCTGAGCGAATCGGAGCCTTCCTAGTGGAATTTTCTCTGCCGGTAAGGGTCTACATCGAAGATACTGATGCAGGAGGCATTGTCTTCTACGTCAACTACCTGAAGTTTATGGAACGTGCTCGAACCGAATGGTTGAGGTCTCTGGGATTTGATAAGGCTGGTGCGAATCGAGAAAGCTTTCAGTTTGTTGTGAAGTCAGTAGAAATTGAATATAGCGCTCCGGCGCGCTTGGATGATCAATTATTAGTTACGGCCGAACTATTACATTGCCGTGGTGCAAGCATGGATATCGCGCAGAAAGTTTATCGAGGTGATAGCATTCTGTGCAGTTCAAAAATAGTCATTGCCTGTGTGTCTGGCGCTAATTTAAAGCCCATGAGAATCCCCACAGAAATGCTAACTAAGATTCAAGATAATTGATCTAATATACTGAAATATAAGACAAATATAAGGATGGAATAGGTGGAAGAAACGCTCTCAATTTGGTCGCTCATAGTGGATGCCAGCCTAGTGGTGCAAGCCATTATGGCGATATTGGTTATGCTCTCGGTAATGTCTTGGGTGGTGATCATTCAAAGAGGTCTTAGCCTGAGTCGAGCCACCAAAGAAGCAGAACAGTTTGAAGAGAATTTTTGGTCTGGTCTCGACCTTCGTCAGGTCTACGCCGACGGAGCAGAAAGATTAGCAGATGGAAAACCTCTACTGGGTCTTGAGGCTACCTTCCGTGCTGGATTCAAAGAGTTTAACCGCCTCCGAAAAAAAGAGGGCTATAGCCACCAGATGATTACCGAGGGTATTCAGCGATCAATGCGTATATCCATTAGCCACGAGATGAGCAGCCTAGAGCGGCATCTCCCTTTTTTGGCGAGTGTAGCCTCGGTAAGCCCTTATATTGGTTTGTTTGGCACCGTATGGGGGATTATGAATTCCTTCCGAGGCCTTGCCGCGGTGCATCAGGCCACTCTTGCAACGGTTGCCCCGGGCATCTCGGAAGCGCTCGTGGCAACGGCTATGGGGCTGTTTGCGGCGATACCGGCAGTTCTGGCTTATAACCGTTATGCCGCCAAGGTTGATTCGCTACTCAATACTTACAGTACCTTTGCCGAAGAGTTCGCCGCAGTGCTTAGTCACAGCGTGCCGAGTAAATAGGGAATTCCAGGGCATTCCATGCAAGTTCCCGGAGGTAGAAAGCGCAGGCTAGTCGCAGAGATCAATGTGGTTCCCTACATTGATGTGATGTTGGTCCTTTTGGTCGTTTTTATGATCACCGCACCCTTGCTAATGCAGGGCGTGGAAGTTGAGCTGCCGCAGGCGCCCTCTGAGCCTATGGAGGAAAGCGCTGAACAACCTATTCTGGTCTCGATAAAGGAAGACGGCAGCCTGTATATAGACTTGCTCGAAAATCCAGATGAACCGCGCAGTATTGAGGAAATAGCAGATGTTATTTCTAAAGTACTGGCAGAGAAGCCTGAGACCGCAATTCTCGTCTGGGGAGATCGACGTGTTCCCTATGGTGAAGTTGTCGGCCTAATGACGCGCCTGCAAAATGCAGGAACAGTGCGAGTGGGGCTGGTAACAGAGCCTCCGGTACTGGGGAATTAATTTTGGTAGCAGCAGACCGCTACGACTATCTGGTGGCAACCTCAGCCAGTGTCGTGCTTCACGCGGCGTTATTGGTGGCCATTCTGTTTTTTGCTCCCGCAACCAGCGAGATAAGACAGCTTCCCGATCGTGGAATTGTTTTGGCTCAATTGGTTTCCCTCGAGGATTTAATGCCTCCGGAGCCAGCACCTCAGCAAAGAATTATTGATTTAACTCAGGCACCGCCGGTGGCGGAGGTTGCGCCCCCCGATCGGATAGAGATGCCGACGGAGCAGGCAGAGGTCGAACCTGAGCCTGTTGTCGAAGAGCCTGAAGTTGAGGACCCCGTTGACACTGCGACAGCAGAAGCTGAAGCACAGGCAGAGAGGGAGCGGGAAGAGCTATTGCAGCGCCAGGCTGATTTGGCCGCCCAGCTGAACGCGGAAATGGGTGCCTTGGAAGATATTGAGAACCAGCAGACGGTAATGTCCTATGCAGCATGGATTAGCGAACGTGTTGGCAACAGCTGGAGTCGGCCACCCAGTGCGCGAAGTGGCATGATTGTTAAACTTCGCGTAAATCTTGTACCCACAGGAAGAGTGGTGTCTGTAGATGTGGTAGAAAGTAGTGGCGATGAAGCCTTTGATCGCTCAGCGCTTCAGGCGGTTCGCAAAGCTGAACCCTATACCAGGTTAACGGAACTTAGCCCGGAATTATTTGACGAACAATTTCGACAATTTGTATTTATTTTTAACCCACAGGATCTGCGACTTTGATGTTGAGCAAACTATCACCTCTATTTCTCGCTTTCTGCTTAATCCTGCTGACAAATCAGGTCAGAGCAGAGCTCACCATTGAAGTGATTTCAGGAGTTGATCAGCAGACTCGAATCGCGGTTGTCCCATTTAATTGGGACGGTAGTGGTATTGCGCCATCTGCTTTTGATCAGATTATTGCCAATGATCTAAGGCTCAGCGGGCTTTTTGACGTTATTCCCCCCCAGAATATGTTGAGCTTTCCTTCGCCTGGAGACGAGATCAACTTCAGGGATTGGCGTGTTTTGGGTGCTGACTATCTTTTGGTTGGCGGTGCCACTATATCTGGCGGGCAAATGCTGGCAGATATCGAGCTATACGATGTACCCAGTGGTAGGCAGATAATGGGGCGAAGGGTAACAGCGGGAAGAGATGATGGCAGGGATGTGTCGCATCGAATTAGCGATCTTGCCTATGAGCAAATAACGGGGATCCCCGGTATTGCCCGATCTCGTATTCTTTATGTCGCAGATGCATTAAGCGATGAAGGGGAGCGCAGATATCGCCTTATGCTGGCCGACCAGGATGGCGCCAGAGAGCAGTTATTAGTCGAATCAGAAGCGCCTATTATGTCTCCAGCCTGGTCGCCCAATGGTGAAGAGATTGCCTATGTCTCCTTCGAGACGACTCGATCCGCCATATTTATGCAAAATCTTGCTACGGGAGAGCGACGCCAGCTAACCAATTTTGAGGATATCAACGGAGCCCCTGCTTTTTCGCCCGATGGCACAAAGCTGGCGATGGTATTGAGTAAGGACGGTAATCCTGAGTTGTATATGCTTGATCTGATTACCAATGAATTTACTCGTTTAACGGACCATTTCGCTATTGATACAGAGCCAAACTGGACGGCGGACGGAGAAGCCCTGATATTTACCTCCAATCGTGGTGGTCGTCCTCAGATTTACGAGCTGGATTTACAGACGGGCCGCATCGCTCGTCTGACCTACGTTGGGGACTACAATACTCGGCCTCGTTTGTCCGCTGATGGGCGATTTCTGGTTATGATTCATCGAAATAATGGCAGTGATCACATCGCAGTTCAGGATTTAACGGACGATACTTTGATCATCGTCACAAAAACTAACCTAGATGAGTCGCCAACCATCTCGCCAAATGGTGCTTTGGTAATGTATGCTACGAAACTAGATGGAAAGAGTATTCTTGCGGCTGTATCACTTGACGCAGGTGTGAAATATAATCTTCCTGCATCTTCGTCAGAAGGTGTGAGAGAACCGGCTTGGTCGCCTTTTTAGTAACCACCAATTTAAATACGGGAAACCACTACCATGAAAGCTAAATTGCATATTCTAATTATCGGCATGCTCGCCGTTTTCCTCGCGGCATGTCAGTCTACTTCCACAATGGATGACGAAGGTGGCATGGCGGATGATGCTTCTGCTCCAGCAGTTGCGGAACCAGTGGTTGTTGAGACTGTTCCTACAACGCCTACCCTCAGAGATGACCAAACCTATATCGGTGGTACTTCCATGGCAAATGGTGGTGCAATGGTTGCCGAAGATGATGTCGTTTTGTACTTCGGCTTTGATCAGTCCACCCTGACTCCTCAGAGTCGTGCGGCCCTGACTCGAATCGCTGCAGCTTTGCGCACTAGCACTGGAAACGTTCGTTTGGAAGGTCATGCTGATGAGCGTGGTTCTCGCGAGTACAACATCGCACTAGGTGAGCGTCGTGCCAATGCCGTTAGTGACTTCTTGGTACTCCAGGGTGTGAGCGCAAGCCGTCTTGAAACCATTAGCTATGGTGAAGAGCGACCAGCCGTCAATGGCACCGGAGATCGTGTTTGGTCACAGAATCGACGCGTCGAGATTAAATAGCCAAAATGAGATTTGACCGAACCACGTCGGCGCCCGCCGGCGTGGTTTTTTTGTTTTTGAGTTGTGCTCCATTGATTTGGGCACAGGCGCCTGTGGAAGATCGTTCCATTGGTCCAGGCTCCCCAGCTCAGCTTCAAGCTGAACAGCAAGCACAGGAGCAGGAGCAATCAGCAACAATCGCGCTCTACCTAGAGCTGCAGACTCTCAGAACTGAAGTTTCATTGCTTCGAGGTCTGATCGAAGAATCGAATTATGAGATTCAGAGACTGCAGTCGCGGCAGGCCACTGATTACGCCAATCTGGATGCTCGTATCCTCGGTTTAAATTCAGTTCCTGCTGCCGGGCCGAGTCAGGCCTCCGGACCTGCGGATACTACCAATACTCCATCGACCGAAATTGCTCCTCCTCAGATCGACAGCGAGACCGCAGCAGATCAATATCGTGCTGCCTTGGATAAAATGAGGGCAGGGGACCGGGAAGGTGCTCTGGAAGGCTTTAGGCAACTAATAGGCGATTACCCAACCGACCCCGTGGTGGGTGATGCCTATTATTGGGTTGGCCAAACTCATTGGGTCGCCGACGAGAACGAAGAAGCTCGTGAAGCCTTCACCGGTTTGGTGAATGGTTTTAAAAATCATCGCCGATATGGAGAAGCGCTGAACAAGTTGGCTGAGGTTTATATCAAGCTCAATGATCAGCAGCAGGCAGAAACTTTATTGTTAGAAGCCGAGCAGCTGGGCGGTGATGTTGGAGCCCGAGCCTCTGAATTGTTGGAAGAATTCAGCCAGCAACAAATTTAGACAACCTGCACTAAACGCATGACTAGTCAGGTTCGTATCACGGAAATATTTTATTCTTTGCAGGGTGAATCTTCGCGAGTTGGTTTGCCCACGGTATTTATCCGTCTTACAGGCTGCCCACTTCGGTGCGTTTATTGTGATACCGCCTATGCTTTCGAAGGTGGTACCAAGACGGATATTTCCGCCATCCTTGAGCAAACTGAAGCTTATTCGACTCCTTATGTCACCGTCACTGGAGGAGAGCCTTTAGCTCAACCAGAGTGCCTGTCTCTATTGAAAGAGCTGTCTGATCGAGGCTTTGATGTAAGTCTGGAGACAAGCGGGGCCATGCCCATTACTGATGTCGATCCGAGAGTTAGTGTAATTATGGATTTAAAAACTCCTTCTTCGGGCGAGTGCCATCGTAATCTTTATGAAAATATCTCTGCGCTAAAACCAATTGACGAGCTGAAGTTTGTTATCGAAACCGAAGATGATTATCAGTGGTGTAAAAGCAAGCTGATTGAATATCAGCTTGCGGAGCGAGTCGCAGCGGTTTTGTTTTCTCCGGTCTTTGGTGAAATGGATGAGACAGCTCTGGCTGAGAAGATACTCAATGATAAATTGCCCGTCCGGTTTCAGACCCAGCTCCACAAATCATTGTGGGCAGATGAGAAGGGTCGATGACGGGAAGTACTAGCAAGGCAGTGGTCCTTTTTTCTGGAGGACTCGATTCAACAACTTTGTTAGCCAAGGCACTAGCTGCTGGGTTTGAAGTTTATGCCCTCTCTTTCAATTATGGTCAAAGACATCAATCTGAACTGAAAGCCGCTCTAAAGTTAAGCAAAGATATGGGTGCCAAGGATCACAAAGTAATTTCTCTTGATTTACGAGCCATCGGTGGCTCCGCCCTTACCGATGAAGAGATTGATGTTCCCGAAGTCGCATCTGACGGCATCCCGGTAACCTATGTACCAGCGCGTAACACCGTATTTTTGAGCATCGCTATGGGCTACGCGGAGGTATTGGGTGCTCACAGCATCTTTATTGGTGTCAATGCGGTGGATTATTCCGGCTACCCAGATTGCCGTCCTGAATATATCGCTGCCTTTCAGCAAATGGCCGATCTAGCCACCAAAGAAGGCGTTGAAGGAGAGAGCATCCGTATTGAGACACCGCTGGTGGATTTGACTAAGGCAGAGATCATCAAGTTGGGTCTCGAGTTAGGAGTCGACTACCAAAAAACTGTCTCCTGTTACCAGGCCGATTCAGAGGGAGTTGCTTGCGGAAAATGCGATAGCTGCCGGTTGCGACAAGAAGGATTTAGAGCTGCTGGCGTGCAAGATCCAACCCGATATCGAGTAATTGAACTTAGGGGCTCGCACAATTAAAAAACCCCGCACGAAGCGGGGTTTTTTAATTTGGTGGGCCGTGCTGGATTCGAACCAGCGACCAATTGGTTAAAAGCCAACTGCTCTACCAACTGAGCTAACGGCCCCAAAAAAGGAGGCGTGTATGGTAATGCATAAAGTTCAAAAAACAAGTCGATTCTTAGAGGTATTTTAGCGGCAGAGATATTGGGTTTCGGGAAGTACTATTCCTCTAATTGATGTGTAAATATCGGTTATCAAACTTGCGATTTCTGATCGCCCAACTATGCTGTCGGTTCATTGAATATCCTGATTACCTATGACAGCAACAACCCAGCCTTTATCTGAGGCTCTTACTTCTGCCTTGGCCTTGCGAGAGCAAGCCAATCCTCTGTCCGAACAAGCTCGAGACCAATATATTCGAGATATTAAAGAACAGCTAGTCACGAAGAATGCCTCTTTAATAGCTCACTACTACACCGATCCGGTGGTTCAGGCTTTGGCTGAGGAAACTGGCGGCTGTGTCTCAGACTCTTTGGAGATGGCTCGTTTTGGCGCAGAGTCCAGTGCGGAAACTTTGGTGATTTGTGGCGTCAAGTTTATGGGCGAAACCGCCAAGATATTAGGGCCGGATAAGCGAGTGCTTATGCCAACGCTAGAAGCGACATGTTCTCTCGACATAGGATGCCCTGCGGATGAGTTCTCAGCTTTTTGCGATCAACACCCTGACCGCGAGGTGGTTGTTTATGCCAATACCTCTGCGGCTGTGAAAGCTCGAGCTGATTGGGTGGTCACGTCCAGTATCGCGGTGGATCTTGTAGAATATCTAGATTCGCAAGACAAAAAAATACTCTGGGCACCTGATAGGTATCTGGGCAGCTACGTTGAAAAGCAAACTGGGGCTGACATGGTTATGTGGGATGGAAGCTGCATAGTCCATGAAGAGTTTAAGAGTCTCCGGATTCAGGAAGCCAAAGGGGTTTACCCAGATGCTGCGGTACTGGTTCATCCAGAATCACCGGAATCCGTAATAGCTTTGGCTGATGCCGTGGGTTCAACATCACAGCTCATCGAAGCCGCAAAAACTTTACCAAACTCCCAGCTGATTGTGGCCACGGACCAAGGTATTTTCTACAAGATGCAGCAGGCGGTTCCAGACAAGGAGCTTATTATTGCACCCACGGCCGGGCAGGGTGCTACCTGCCGATCCTGCGCGAATTGTCCCTGGATGGCTATGAACACTCTTGAGCAACTCGCTCGAGTATTTGAGCCAGGGCAAGAGAATGAGATATTTGTGCCAGAGAAGGATGCTGTTGGAGCGCGTAAATCTTTGCAACGCATGTTGGACTTTCGCCAGAGTCAACTTTCCTAAGTTGATTTGAATGCTGTCAGGAGAGTATTCAGCCTAAATTCACAAATCCATTTCCTGAGACTGTAGTTCGGCTATACGACGAATGCGTTGATCAAGCACTGCTTGCTCGATAGGGTTGTTACCGAGCTCTCTTTTCGCCAGTCGTATGTGTTGCATGGACTGATTAAAGCTGCCAACGAGCTCGAAGTATTTGGATCGTGCCAAATGCAGGTTGTAGATATCTCCTGCTAACCCATAGGACTCTGCCAGCTCATACCAGATGATGGGGTCCGAAGGTCTTCTTCCAGTTTGCTGCTCAAGAACTTCAGCCGACTGTTCAAACTCATTGAGGCGGTTGTAGGTTTCGGCCAGCTGCATTCTCAATACATGATTTTCTGACTGCGTGCTGGGCAGAGACTGCAAGTATTCCAGCGCTATTCCGGCCCTGTCAGAATCTAAAAGTAGCTCTAGATATAGACTCTGAAAAACCAAATTGTCTGGGCTAGCGACTAGTAACTCTTCCGTTAGTGCAAAGGCTTCATCGAGGCGTCGTACTCCCTGCAATGACAGTGCGTACGCGTACTTGGCAAGATTGGAGTTCGGCGCCTGATGGTAGGCATTACCGAAATTTCTTACTGCAATTTCAGATGTTTCCGCATTAGCTACTTTTACGCGGGTGGCGAGCAGTTGGTACTGCGGGTTGTTTGGATAAATCCGCGTTGGATATTGGGTTGAGCGGGTTTGTGCATCAATAACTCTGGATTGTGGAAGAGGGTGACTAAGCAGGTACTCAGGAGCAAGGTCTCCAGTGTATCGAGTCGCTGCCAACATCTTTTCAAACATGCGTGCAGTTGCAGCTGGATCGAATCCTGCTTTCACCAGTGTTTGTTGTCCAATACGATCTGATTCGGTCTCATTCTGACGGCTATAGCGCAGTTGTGATTCGAGGCTTGCTCCTTGAGTTATCGCCAGCATTGCAAGAGAGGCATCTCCACCTGCCGTGGCGCCAAGCACTATGGCGGCAAGCAAGCCTGCCATAGTAGCGATGCCAGACGTGCCCGCCTGAGCGACAGAGCGCGCGAAGTGGCGTTGACTTATATGTGCCATTTCATGGGCAATTACTGATGCGACTTCGTCCTCGCTATCTGCGTGTAATAAGAGACCGCTGTGAATGCCTATGACTCCTCCAGGAACGGCAAAGGCGTTCATCGTAGGGTTGTCAACGACCAGTACCTGTAACAGTGCGTAATCGGTTAGTCCGTATGGCTTAAGGCGCGCTACCAAGTTCTCGATGTAGTCTTGAAGTAAATAGTCTCGGTTGAGAGGGGTTTGTCTATAGTAGGATCTCAGCCAGGACGCTCCCAGCTCTTTTTCCAGCTCCAGACTAATACCAGAGGCATTGCCTTCGCCCAAGCTAGGTAGCCTGATATCAGAGCTCTGTGCACTGCTGAATTGCGCTGAGAGCAGACACAGAATGAAAACCACTCTTCTAACTACTCTGCACGACCGAATCAAGATTTGTTTCCTACTAAGTTATTCTTCAGATAGAGAGTGAGACGCTACCGGATAGTTCCGGATTTATCATGTAATTTATCTGCTCTTCACAATTAATTCGAATATCATTCGATTGCGGGTGGATTTATAGCTAAGTCTAATTTCTACCCCTTAATATTTGTAAAATGTAGTAAAATTAGATAAATACGATATAAAATGTAATATAATTACATGAATTTATTGGCTAGATAATATAAAATCTCGCCACCCATTGGAGTGACAGTCGGTGAAGCTCAAGCTTCTTAAACCGTACTCCAAGATCAAAATCTATCTGAGGAGCACTTTGTGTCGCAAGATCTAGATAATCTAGAGTTAGAAGAGTGGAAAGACGCTCTTGAATCCTTCATAAAAAATTCAGGAAAACAAAGTGCAGCGGATTTGCTGGGAGAGTTGACCTCATTTGCCAGCGACAAGGGTGTGAAGACCCAATCTGTTGTCACAACTCCTTATAGAAACACTATCCCAGTAAGTGAAGAGCAACCTATGGCGGGTGACCTTTTTACTGAGCGTAAAATTCGTTCTCTGATCCGCTGGAATGCTCTCGCCATGGTGACCCGCACCAATACTGACGACAGCAGTCTTGGCGGGCACATCTCATCTTTTGCTTCTTCGGCCACACTATATGAAATTGGCTTGAATCACTTTTTCCGCGGCCCAGATCATCCGAGCGGCGGCGACCTAATCTTTTTTCAGGGACATACCTCTCCCGGAATGTATGCACGTTCATATTTGGAAGGCCGCTTATCAGAAGACGAGCTCATCAATTTCAGACGTGAAGTAGATGGCAAAGGTTTGTCCTCCTATCCGCACCCCTGGTTAATGCCAGAGTATTGGCAATTCCCTACGGTATCTATGGGGCTTGGGCCAATCATGGCGATCTATCTGGCGCACGTAATGAAGTACCAGCATCAAAGAGGATTAGTCGATCAGAGCGATCGTAAGATCTGGGCCTTTTTGGGTGATGGTGAAACCGACGAGCCTGAATCCTTAGGTGCAATTGCACTGGCTGGCCGCGAAAAACTGAATAACCTGATTTTTGTTGTGAACTGTAATCTGCAGCGTCTCGATGGGCCGGTGCGTGGCAACGGCAAGATTATTCAAGAGCTCGAAGGAGTATTCCGTGGAGCCGGCTGGAACGTGATCAAAGTGATCTGGGGTCGCCACTGGGATCCACTCTTCCAGGTTGATGAAAAAGGAAAGCTACAAAAGTTTCTCGATGAGTGTGTTGACGGGGAATACCAGAACTTTAAAAACAACGGCGGCGGCTACGTTCGCGAACACCTGTTCGGCAAAGACCCTGAATTGGGCAAGATGGTCGAACATCTGTCCGATGACGATATCGCCCGATTGAATCGCGGCGGACACGACCCCTATAAAATCTACGCCGCATATCACGCTGCGGTAAATAACAAAGACCAGCCAACGGTTATTTTGGCGAAGACCGTTAAAGGTTACGGAATGGGGTCAGCTGGCCAGGCGGCTAATGATACTCACTCACTGAAGAAGCTCGACGTCGATGGGCTAAAAGCTTTTCGCGATCGGTTCGGGCTACCAATTGATGATGATGATATTGCCAATGTGCCTTTTTATCGGCCGCCTGAGGACAGTCCAGAGATTCGGTATCTGCATGAACGACGGAATGAGTTGGGCGGCTACTTGCCATCCCGTCATTCCGAAGTGGAACTGCTTGAGACGCCCAAACTTGACGCCTTCGAAAAACAGATGGAGGACACGGGCAAAAGAGAAATCTCTACGACTATGGCTTTTGTGAGAATTCTGAGCAACTTAGCCAAAGACAAGGCTATCGGTCAGCGCATTGTTCCTATTGTGCCGGACGAAGCTCGAACCTTCGGAATGGAAGGCATGTTCCGCCAATTGGGTATCTATTCTCCAGTTGGACAGAAGTACACTCCGGTAGATTCTGATCAGATCATGTATTACAAAGAATCCGACAGTGGTCAGATACTTGAAGAGGGAATTAATGAGGCAGGGGCAATGTCATCCTGGCTTGCCTGTGCGACTTCATATAGTCACAGCAAATACTCAATGGTTCCTTTTTATATCTATTACTCCATGTTCGGCTTTCAGCGTATCGGCGATTTGGCCTGGGCTGGTGGTGATCTGCAGGCTCGAGGCTTTTTAATTGGGGCGACGGCTGGTAGAACGACTCTGAACGGTGAGGGGCTGCAGCATCAGGATGGCCATTCTCATGTAATGGCAGCCACTATCCCTAATTGTCGATCTTACGATCCTACCTTTAGTTTTGAGCTGGCGGTCATCATTCAGGATGGTATCGAGCGCATGTATGGCAAAGGTGAGAACTGCTTCTACTATCTCACCACCATGAACGAGAATTACCATCATCCCGCCATGCCAGAGGGCGCTGAAGAAGGCATTATCAAAGGCTTGTATCTGCTTGAGTCAGGCGAAAAAGATAAGGGTGCTCGTGTTCAGCTGATGGGTTCCGGTACTATTTTGACCGAAGTTCGTACCGCAGCAAAAATGCTTAAAGAGGACTGGGGCATTGATTCTGACGTGTGGAGTGTCCCCTCCGTCAATGAAGTTTATCGAGAGGCAAAAGATTGCGAGCGTTGGAATACCTTGCATCCCGAGCAAGAGCCTAGGGTTCCATATCTCACTTCAGTAATGGCTCCTTATGAGGGCCCACGTGTAATCGCAACTGATTATATTCATGCTCATTGCGAGCAGTTGAGACCCTTTGTGGAAGGCACCTATCGAGTTTTGGGTACAGACGGCTTTGGTCGGAGTGATACTCGCGAAAAATTGCGCGAGTTCTTCGAAGTAGATAGTCGCTATATTGTTGTGAATGCACTTTCAGCATTGATGGAAGAGGGCAAGGTAGAAGCTGCAACTGTTAGCCAGGCAATTTCCAAATATGGAATTGATCCTGAAAAACCTAATCCTACAACTGTCTGAGCGTGATCAAGGAGATTATCTAAGTGTCTACCACACAAATTCGCGTTCCAGACATTGGTGCTGACGCCGCTGAAGTAATTGAGATTTTGGTTGCTGAAGGAGAGCAAATCTCTGAAGAGCAATCTGTCATAGTTCTCGAATCTGATAAGGCCTCAATGGAGGTCCCAGCTCCCATGGCTGGTGCAGTTGCAAAGTTGCATGTTCAGGTTGGAGACGAATTATCTGAGGGTGATTTAATTGCCGATTTGGTTTCAGAAACGGCTGTTGCGGAGGAATCCGTGGCGGATACCCCCACCGCTGAAGCAGTTGAAGATAGCCCGGTTGAGGATGTGCCAGTCCAGCCTCAGTTAACAGAAAGCTCGGTAGTTGCCTATCAGGTTCCAGATATTGGCTCCGATACAGCTGAAATAATTGAAGTGCTTGTTGCTGTCGGTGATCAAATTTCCGAGGGCGACAGTATTTGTGTTGCAGAATCAGACAAGGCATCTCTTGAAATTCCCGCTGAAGCTGATGGCCTAGTCAAATCTATCGCCGTCGCGGTTGATCAGGAAGTCAGTCAGGGCGACGCTCTCATTGAGTTAGAAATTACCTCTGCAACTCAGCCAGTTCAGCAAAGCGCACCTGTTACTTCTCAAGAGGGGCCAGCGGCTGAAGCAGTATCAGTAGAACCTGTGGCCAGTGAGCCAACAGAAGAAAGCTTCCTAGTTCCGGATCTCGGCTCGGAAACCGCTGAAGTGATTGAAGTCAATTTGGCTGTTGGTGATGAAGTTTCCGAAGGTGACACGATCTGTGTTGCTGAGTCGGATAAGGCTTCGCTGGAAGTGCCTGTTGAATCGGACGGTAAAGTCTTGGCAATTCATGTAGCTATCGGTGCCAATATCTCTCAAGGTGACAAGCTGATTGATATGTTGGTGCAGCCAAAAGCTGTTGCTCCAACCTCAGTGGCTTCAGCTTCTGTAAAAGAAGATTCGGTTAGCTCTTCTCCTGCGCCTACAGCGCCAGTCGCTCCGGCTCAGACCACTGCAGCTCCAGCGGGAGCAGGGGGTGCTGTATACGCGGGCCCAGCAGTTCGAAAGTTAGCCCGAGAACTTGGTGTAGACCTCACCAAAGTGTCGGCTACGGGGACACGAGGACGGATACTCAAAGACGATTTACATAATTACGTCAAAAAAGCGCTGCAATCCGGCGGAACTGCTGGTGGGGAAGGTGTTCCCGCTGCGCCCAAAGTTGACTGGAGTAAGTTCGGCGATGTTCGTGTTGAACCGATGTCAAAAATTCAGAGGGTCACCGCTGACAATATGAGCCGCTGTTGGCTCAATGTGCCTCATGTAACTCAGTTCGACGACGCAGATGTCACCGACGTTGAGGAGTATCGTCAGCAGCTTAAGGCCGAAGCCGAAGAGCGCGGTGTAAAAATGACCCCGGTAGCCTTTTTGATGAAATTGGCCGCCAAGGCTTTGACAGAAAATCCCAAATTCAATTCCAGTATCCATGAAGATGGAAATACCTTGGTATTTCGCGATTACTGTCATATTGGTCTTGCGGTGGATACGCCCAAAGGACTTATGGTTCCGGTCATTCGGGACGCGGATCAAAAGGATATCTGGCAACTTGCAGAAGAAATCATCGATCTGGCAACTAAGGCTAAAGAGGGCAAGCTCAAACCGAACGAGATGCAAGGAGCCTGCTTTACGATCTCAAGTCTGGGTGCTATCGGCGGAAAGGGTTTTACTCCCATCGTGCCGGCACCTCAGGTCGGAATTCTGGGTGTATCCAAGACTTCAATTCAGCCGGTGTGGGATGGCAGCGCCTTTGTGCCACGCAAGCTCATGCCTTTGGCCTTGTCTTATGACCATCGCGCCGTCAATGGTGGAGATGCGGGTCGCTTCTTGACTTATTTAGTTGAGCAATTCAACAGTCGAGACAATTTGTCTTAATTTGTTTCACTTTTCGACCCAGAAGAGACTCTTAAAGAGTTAAGCTTTTAATATCCTAGTGGAGTCGGCGATAATCGCCGACTTTCACTTACTGCGGGAAGACAAATGTTGTCAGAGGCATTTCTGATGGATTGGAGCGGCGAAATTACCTTGTCGGTAATTTTTTTCTGTCTGCTGATTCTTTACCGCACCAGTTTGGCTTCAGATGCGGTACTCATGTCTGGCGCAGTCCTTCTCATGTTGGTTGGTATTATTTCCCCACAGGAGCTTTTGTCTGGGTTCTCCAATCTGGGTCTTGCAACCGTAGCTGCGTTATACATAGTTGCCGGCGCTCTTACACGCACCGGCGCTTTATATGGCTTGACCGACTTGATGCTCGGCAGGATTAAAAATATCCCACTTGCCCAGCTTCGCTTAATGGCTCCGGTGGCCTTGATGAGCACCGTACTTAACAACACCCCCGTGGTCGCCATGATGATTCCCATTGTCAGCGATTGGGCGAAGAGATCGGGCATTCATGCATCCAAACTAATGATGCCGCTTAGCTATGCTGCGGTTGTAGGTGGTTTGTGTACGGTAATTGGTACCAGTACTAACTTGGTTATCAACGACATGATGGCGGGAGAGTCTGAGGGACTGGCTCTATTTGAGCTTTCATGGATTGGTATACCTGCAGTGATACTCACCATCCTTTATGTCCTGCTTGCGGCTCCAAAACTACTTCCCGCTCGAGGGGACAAACTGGACACCTTTGGTGACGGCGCTCAGTACACGCTAGAAATGATTGTTGACCCTGAGGGTGCAATTGTTGGACGCACCATTGAAGATGCCGGTTTACGGAGCCTGGCAGGGGTATATCTGGTTGAGATTCATAGAGGAGAGCGTGTGCGGGCTGCAGTATCTCGCAAAGAAACATTGCTTGCGGGAGATCGATTAGTATTTGCCGGAGATGTAAGTTCTGTCGTGGATCTTCAAAAAATGCGCGGTTTGTCATTGGCCGAGGATCACGTCTTTAAAATTGACGGGGATCGTTCGCAACGAAGATTCGTTCAAGTCGTGCTGGGGAATAATTTCCCCTATTTAGGGCAGACAGTTCGGCGGAGCCAGTTTCGAAAAATTTATAGCGCCGCCATTATTGCGATTAGCCGTGATGGTGAGCAGATCAAGCAGCGAATTGGGGATATCACCCTGAAGAAAGGTGATATTTTGCTATTGGAAACGCCATCAGACTTTACTCAAACTCGACGATATTCTCGTGATTTCCTAGTGACCGCCGAAATAGACGGCTCTCAACCTGTGGTTCATGAACGCCGGTATCTGGCCCTCTTTATTTTGTTTGCGCAGCTTGTGTTGGTTACCACAGGTTTGTTGAGTATGTTTCAAGCCGCTTGCTCAGCGGTAATTCTGCTTTTCCTTACTCGATGTATTTCTGTAGATGAGTCCAGGCAAAGTATCGATTGGCAGATCTTGATCGTCATTGGCGCATCGATTGCGCTAGGAACCGCCGTAGAAAATACCGGCATGGCAACCACGCTGGCGATGGATGTGGTCTTTATTGTGCAGGGTTCACCTTTGCTCGCATTGGCAGTGCTCTTCCTTATAACTGCGGTGCTTACTGCGGTGATCAGTAATATTGCTGCTGCGGTCATCCTTTTTCCCGTAGCGCAACAAATCGCCACTCAGTTGGGGGCTGACCTAACACCCTTTGCGGTAATTCTAATGATTGGTGCATCGGCTAGCTTTGCCACACCTATCGGCTACCAAACCAACCTTATGGTGTATGGGCCGGGAAATTATCGTTATAAGGATTTTCTGGTAATGGGTGGCCCATTAACAATACTTCTGGGGATATTGAGTTTGATAATAGTGCCGGCTGTTTGGCCATTCTAGAATTGCTCTAGTCGCTCTTTTTCGTTTCCAACACTTCCAACTCAACAGACCCATCTGCCACTAATGCGGTGAGCTTGTCTGATTTTTTAGCTTGGTCAATGCTTCTCAGAGCTTGTCTATCTTTGGTAAGCAAGACCGAATAGCCGCGATTCAGCACGGCCATTGGGCTAACGGCTTCCAAATGGCGACTAAGCTGGAAAAATGCTCCTTGTCTTGTAGATATCATTTCCGGTCCAAGCCGACCTAGCTTTGAACTTGCTTCATTTACTCTTTTAGTCGCCCTTTCTGCTAGCAGCGTTGGTGATTGAACCTGATGACGTTGGCACAAAAGCTCTAGATGGTGAGTGAGATTTTGCAGCTTCCCCTGAATGAGTAATTTTTGAGTTTCCTGCAGCCGATCAATTTTTTGCTGATGGTTTTCTAGTTGGTGCAAGGGGCTTTGTAATCGCCTCTGCAGACGCTCTAGCTCTAATCCCTGTCCTGACAACTGATTTAAAAGGGCCTGGTTCAGCTGATTTAACAATCTATTTAATTCCGGCTTCAGGTCAATGTATGACCTGAGTATCTGTTCTGCAGCAGCGGTGGGTGTTGCCGATCGCATATCTGCTACGAAGTCGCAGATGGTGGTGTCTACCTCATGACCTATGGCCGATATCACCGGTTTTTCTGCGGCATGTATTGCCCTGGCTAGACCTTCATCGTTAAAACAAAAAAGGTCTTCGTAAGAACCCCCGCCGCGAGAAAGGAGTATGAGATCGACATCTGATACAGCCTCAGCTTGTTTCAGTGCCGAGATTAGCTGGTCTGGTGCAGTGTCCCCCTGCACATGAGAGGGGAAGATGCTCAGGCGCCCTGCATAGTTGTGCCGCTCAAAAACGGCAAGGATATCTTTTAGGGCTGCGCCGCTGGCAGAAGTGATCAGAGCAATGTGTTTTGGAAATCTGGGGATCTCTTTTTTGAATTCTGCGGCGAATAATCCCTCGTCCAGAAGCTTCTTTTTTAATTCTTCAAATTTTTTGTGCAGAGCGCCGGCTCCGCGTGGCTCAAGATGATTAAGAATTAATTGCAAATCTCCGCGTGCTTCGTAGAGGCTAAAGCGACCGGAAACCAGGACTTCATCACCGATTTTTGGCTTAGCGCAGCGGGCGTTCGCATTTTTGAACATAACGCAACGCAGCTGCGCCTTGTCGTCTTTGAGCGAGAGATACCAGTGGCCCGAGGCCGGTGTCGTAATGCTCGCAACTTCGCCCGCTACCCACAAGTTAGCGAATTTTTCTTCAAGAACAGCGCGAGTTTTGCTGCACAGCTCGCTAACCGAGTGGACCGCTCGGATGGATTCATTTGAAATTGAGTTGGAAAGCATCATTTACCCGCAATTCGCTCGCGACTATAATGCCGCGTCCACTTCGACGACAGCCTCAGCGATATGCCGCGCATTATAGAAGAAGCCATAACTTTCGACGACATTCTGCTCGTCCCAGACTATTCGGAAATAGTTCCTAAAGACGCCGACCTAAAAACTCGTCTAACCAAAAAATTGAATCTCAATTTACCTCTGGTCTCATCGGCGATGGACACCGTGACTGAATCAGCCATGGCAATTGCTCTGGCTCAGGAAGGTGGTATCGGTATTATCCATAAATCTATGTCTGTGCATGATCAAGCCAAGCACGTTAACGCCGTAAAGAAGTTTGAAAGCGGCGTCGTCAAAGATCCAATCTGTATTGGCAAAGATGCCTCTATTCGCGATCTGTTGGCCATTAAGGAAGAGCACAATATATCTGGAGTTCCTGTACTGGACGGGGAAGACTTGGTCGGGATAGTTACCAGTCGAGATGTGCGATTTGAAACTAACCTCGATGCGCCAGTAAATTCGGTAATGACACCAAAGGACAGATTAGTCACGGTAGAAGAGGGTGCGGATACAGAAGAAGTATTGGCTCTGATGCACCGTCATCGAATCGAGAAGGTTTTAGTCGTAGACAAGAACTCTAAGCTTTCCGGTCTGATTACGGTAAAAGATATCGACAAATCTGAGCGCTATCCAAACGCAGCCAAAGATGATCAGGGCAGACTGCTAGCCGGCGCTTGCGTTGGCACTAGTGGTGAAACTGACGAGCGAGTCGAGGCCCTCGTCGCAGCGGGTGTTGATGTCATAGTGGTTGATTCCGCCCATGGACATTCAGCCAATGTATTAAAACGTGTTCGCTGGATGAAGGAAAACTTCCCCGAATTACAAGTGATAGGCGGAAACGTCGCAACGGGTGACGCCGGACTTGCCCTGGTAGAAGCTGGTGCCGATGGTGTCAAAGTGGGTATTGGTCCAGGGTCTATCTGTACTACCCGAATTGTTGCCGGAGTTGGTGTGCCGCAGATAACCGCTATCGCTAATGTTGCCAAAGCTCTCAAGAAATCCGGAGTACCTGTCATTGCCGATGGAGGAATCCGTTATTCAGGAGATATTGCCAAGGCTATTGTTGCAGGCGCGCACACGGTAATGGTTGGAAGCATGCTGGCCGGTACCGATGAATCACCTGGCGATATGGAGATATATCAGGGCCGAACCTATAAGTCCTATCGAGGCATGGGGTCTTTGGGGGCTATGTCACAAACACAGGGCTCAAGCGATCGTTATTTTCAGGACGGCAATGGTGCAGAGAAATTGGTGCCGGAAGGCATCGAAGGACGCGTTCCTTATAAAGGTCACGTTTCTGCTGTTATCCATCAGGCAATGGGTGGGCTGCAGTCGGCTATGGGTTATACGGGCTCAGTTGACATCGAAACCATGCGCACCAAGCCAAAGTTTGTGAGAATTAGTAATGCGGGTATCAATGAGAGCCATGTACACGATATATCTATTACCAAAGAGGCGCCCAATTACCCACTTAGATAGAGAGACTATTAATCGATGACATCTGATATACACGACGACGCAGTTCTTATTGTCGATTTTGGTTCTCAATACTCCCAGCTTATTGCTCGCCGTGTGCGAGAGCTTGGCGTCTTTTCACAGATATGTGCCTGGGATAACGATCAGGTAAATCCTGAATACCTGAGCAAGTTCAGGGGCATTATTCTCTCTGGTGGCCCAGAAACCACTACTATTGATTCAGCACCCTTTGCGTCTGATGCCATTCTTAGTGCCGGCCTACCAATTCTTGGTATCTGTTACGGCATGCAAACACTTGCGAAGCAGTTAGGTGGCGCAGTGGAACCCTCGGATGTGCATGAGTTTGGTTATGCTCGAATTGAGGTCGAAGGCCAAAACAAGCTGCTTTCAGGAATAAGTGATCATCACGAAGATGGAAAGGACTATCTTGATGTCTGGATGAGCCACGGTGACCGAGTTTCTGAGATGCCTGAAGGATTTCAACTCACGGCTTCAACGGAGTCCTGTCCCATTGCGGGTTTCGCCGATGAAGAACGGCATATTTACGGTATTCAGTTTCACCCAGAAGTAACCCATACACTCCAAGGTGCGAGAGTGCTGGAACATTTTGTTCGTGGAGTTTGTGGCTGCGGTTCATCTTGGACTCCAGCTCAAATCGTAGCCGATGCGATTGAAAAGATCCGCGACCAAGTCGGTACTGATCACGTAATTCTTGGCTTGAGTGGAGGAGTAGATTCTTCAGTCACAGCAGCCTTGCTCGCCAAAGCTATTGGTAAGCAATTGACCTGCGTATTTGTTGACAACGGTTTACTCCGCAAGGATGAAGCGACTCAGGTTATAGAAATGTTCGGCGACGATATGGGATTGGATATTCGTCAAATCGATGCGGAAGAGCTATTTCTGGGTAAGCTGAAGGGTGTTTCTGATCCAGAGGAAAAAAGGAAGGTTATCGGCAATACCTTCATCGAAGTTTTTGATGAGTCCGCAGCGACGATTGATAACGCAAACTGGTTGGCTCAAGGAACTATCTATCCGGATGTTATCGAATCAGCGGCATCGGCGACGGGCAAAGCTCATGTAATCAAATCGCATCACAATGTAGGTGGATTGCCTGAGGATATGCAGCTAAAGCTACTTGAGCCCTTGCGAGAACTATTTAAAGATGAAGTTCGAAAGATAGGCCTAGAGTTGGGGCTACCTTACGATATGGTGTATCGACACCCATTTCCTGGGCCCGGCTTAGGTGTTCGAATCTTGGGGGAGGTAAAGAAAGAGTACGCCGACCTGCTAAGAGAGGCGGATGCCATTTTTATCGAGGAGCTACGAACCGCAGACCTCTACCATAAGGTTAGTCAGGCTTTCACGGTTTTCCTTCCGGTGAGGTCGGTTGGTGTCGTGGGAGATGCTCGACGATATGCTCATGTGGTTTCTCTTCGAGCAGTAGAAACTATCGACTTCATGACGGCGCGCTCAGCACATCTTTCACATGATTTTCTGGATCGTGTGTCCAGTCGAATTATCAACGAAATACCAGGCATCTCACGAGTTACTTTGGATATCTCCAGTAAACCCCCTGCAACTATTGAGTGGGAATAGAAACGTCGATGTCGACCCATATCGACACCCATCTGGTTTCTCAACTCGCGCAGCGTCTGCGTCAATTAAATTTTAATCTTTCGACCGCTGAATCCTGCACAGGAGGCGGCATTGGTCACTGGTTGACGTCCATTTCTGGAAGCTCAGTTTGGTATCAAGGTGGTTTCGTTACCTATTCGAACCTAGGCAAAATTCGCGATCTCGGCGTGAGCTTGGAAACTCTTGAACGAGAGGGCGCGGTGAGCGAAGCTGTGGCTAAGCAAATGGTTGTTGGCTGTGCTGAGCGGGCAGGTACAGATGCCGCCATTGCAGTCACCGGAATTGCTGGACCAGATGGTGGGACTCATGAAAAACCTGTGGGCACAGTTTGTTTTGGCTGGTCAGTAAATGGGGTAGCTCGCATAGAGACTCAGGTTTTCAAGGGTGATCGCTCAGGTGTTCGTGCTCAGTCTGTTGTGCATGCTATTTCTCAGATGATTAAATTTTTGGATGAACCTTCTAATTAGGGCTAGTCAAACGCAATAAAACAAGATACTGTTGTTATATACAGTACTTTTGATGACAGAGGAAAATCAAATGGATGCAAATAAAGAGAAGGCTTTAGCGGCAGCGCTCGGGCAAATTGAGCGCCAGTTTGGCAAAGGCACAGTAATGCGAATGGGCGATGGATTGCGCGATAAGATTCCCTGTTACTCGACGGGGTCACTCGGCTTGGATATCGCGCTCGGCATAGGCGGACTGCCTCAGGGGCGTGTCGTGGAAGTTTATGGCCCAGAGAGCTCAGGAAAAACAACCCTTACTCTAAGCGCGATTGCTCAGGCACAAAAAACCGGTGCTACCTGTGCTTTTATTGATGCTGAACATGCTCTTGATCCGCTTTACGCTGAAAAGCTAGGCGTTAACGTTGATGATCTAATTATTTCCCAGCCCGATACTGGAGAGCAGGCTCTCGAGGTAACTGAAATGCTGGTTCGTTCAGGTGCGGTTGACGTAGTTGTCATTGATTCTGTAGCGGCTCTGGTACCTAAGGCAGAGATCGAAGGTGACATGGGAGATTCTCACGTCGGTCTACAGGCTCGATTGATGTCTCAAGCTCTACGTAAGCTCACCGGCACGATCAAACAGACTGGGTGCCTGTGTATTTTTATCAACCAAATCCGTATGAAGATTGGTGTGATGTTTGGCAGCCCAGAAACCACTACGGGTGGTAATGCCCTGAAATTTTATTCATCGGTACGATTGGATATTCGACGTATCGGAGCGGTAAAAGAAGGCGAGGAAATCACCGGTAACGAGACGCGAGTTAAAGTGGTAAAAAATAAGGTCGCGCCGCCATTCAAGCAGGTGGAGTTTCAAATTCTTTACGGTAGTGGAATTAACCGTGCCGGCGAGATTATTGATTTGGGAGTCAAGTACGGGTTTATTGAGAAGTCTGGTGCCTGGTATGCCTATGAAGGCAACAAAATAGGGCAGGGCAAAGCTAATTCTTCGAATTATCTAATGGAAAACCCAGAGTTGATGGAATTGCTTGAAAAGCGAATCAAGGATGAAGCGATGGGTCTTGTTGTTGAAGAAAGTCCAGAGAATGTGGTCGAGCTTAATCCAACGACGGCAGATATAGATGATCAAGCTGCTGACGGTGTTAGTTGATTCTTTATCAGATTAATTTTCAGAACTAGCAAATAGAAAAAAAGCGCCCGCTTCCCAGGTCCGTCTGGCGAAGCGGGCATTGCTACGTCCCTGTTCAGCAGTATCCATACCGCTTTCCATCGACTGGCCTTGTCGATGGGTGTAATTTAGTCCTCTCTTAGCTATGCGTCACCTGTCCTTTAGGACAGGTCGGAATTTCTCTTTTGGTAATTTTCATTCTGTGACTTAATACGCTTATAGCTAAATGGAGATTAGATTGAGCAAAGAAGATGCCGAATTGTTAACGAGGTCGGATCTTGTGGTGCTTATAGATATTGTTAACCAAGCGCTCAAGGTTAACTGCGGCGAAGAGCTAAAGGAGTTATGGCCACGCATCGCTGAATTTGCTGACTTGGATGGCGGAATATTTGGCGTTTCCAAAGCTCAGAAAAAGGAAGGTACGGTACAACTTGATTTGGTGACCTTTGGTATTGATCCTCATTGGTTGGAGGAGTATCGAAATAGCCAGTTAGCCGAACAAGACCCTATGGTACAAGCGACCCTAGAAACACAGAGGCCAATATCTTGGAGAGAAGCCGCCAAGTTGGCTATCAAGATAGATGCTGATGCTTTTCGTTGCAGTAAATTTCGTCATCACGCGAAGCAATTAGGCTTAGAGCACGGCTATATCTTTAGTAAACATTCCCAATACCATAATCGCGTTTTAGCAGTAACTGCCGTGACTACGGGAAGTAGGCCTTTAACAGATTACCAAAGTCGATTATTGGAGATTCTCTTGCCCCATTTAAACGAAATTCTCATTCGTCAGGGTTTCTCAAAGGCACCAGAATTGTCTGCTCGAGAGCAGGAAGTTTTGCAATGGGCAACCGTTGGAAAGTCAAACTGGGACGTCGCTCAAATTCTCAATATCTCTGAGAGAACGGTTAAATTTCATTTGCGAAATATATACCGTAAGCTAGAAGTGAATAATAGATCTCACGCTGTAGCCGAAGCACTTCGAATCGGGGCAGTAGAACTGGAATAAATGAAGCTGCGATACCTAAGCCCTAAACTCAATTTTGTACTTCCCCTTTTCTTGTTTGCGTCAGGTTTTGTCGAGGCGCAACCAATTATTGAACGAAGCGCGACCTTTCATCCTTTTTCTGTCCTCGAAGAAGATGGGATGGTTGTTACACAGGATCAATTAGCTGCCGATGTCGGTGCAGAAATATTAGCGGCGGGTGGAAACGCGGTTGATGCTGCGGTGGCGACAGGATTTGCTATGGCCGTAAGTTTTCCTCAGGCCGGAAACCTGGGTGGCGGTGGCTTTATGCTAATTCATATGAGCGCTGAGGATGAAACACTTGCTCTGGATTATCGAGAGGTCGCATCCCAGGCCGCTTTTTCTGAAATGTTCCTTAATGCCAATGGCGAGGTAGATAATCGACTTTCTCGTTCAACTGCATTGTCCTCCGGTGTGCCAGGTACTGTTGCTGGGCTACTAGATGCCCACGAAATGTATGGCCGTCTTACGCGCGAACAAGTGTTGGAACCGGCAGTAAGAATGGCTCGTGAGGGTATTGTGGTGAGTGACTCTCTCGCGTGGTCTCTGAATCAAGCCAGTAGGCGTTTTCAAAACTATGCGAGTTCAAGACACTACTTTTTGGACGAAGATCAGCAGACTCCTGCTGTGGGCGAGCTATGGATACAAGAAGATTTGGCTACTACCCTTAGTCTGATCTCAGACTATGGCAAGGATGGCTTTTACTCAGGAGCAGTTGCTCAACAAATTGTCGCTGAGAGTGATCGTCATGATGGCCTTATTTCTCTCGAAGATTTGCAGGACTATAAAACCGTGATGCGCGAGCCATTGCAAGGAAACTTTCGGGAGTACCAGATTTTTTCAATGCCGCCCCCGTCTTCGGGAGGGTTGCACCTTATACAGATTCTCGAAATGCTTGAGCTGCTAAATATCGATGAATTTGAGCACAATAGTGCCGGATACCTGCACCGCCTGGTTGAATCCATGAAATATGCATACGCAGACCGCAGCTACTATTTGGGTGACCCAGATTTTGTTGAAGTTCCAGTTGAGCAATTGACTAGCGATTCTTACCTTCGTGAACGCAGCCAGCTGGTTCAAGCGGAACGTGCAGTTCCTTCCTCGGAGATTTCTGCTGCGAAGCTGTTACCAGTTGAAAGCAACGAGACAACCCACTTCAGTGTTTGGGATGGGGAGGGGAACGTCGTCAGCAACACCTATACCCTGAATTTTTCCTACGGCAATGGCATAGCGGTTCAGGGGGCGGGTTTTCTTTTAAACAATGAGATGGATGACTTTTCTGCCTTGCCGGGTTCGTCGAATGCCTATGGGTTGGTTGGTAGTGAAGCAAATGCAATCGAACCGGGAAAAAGACCACTTTCCAGTATGTCTCCGACAATCGTATTTAAGGATGGTGAACCCATAATCGCAACAGGAAGCCCGGGTGGAAGCGCCATTATTACTATCGTTGCGCAAGTCTTGCTCAATATGTTGGAGTTCAATATGAACCCCGCTCAGGCTGTCTCAGTGCCGCGTATTCACCATCAGTGGTTGCCTGATAGCATTCGCTGGGAGTCAGGCATATCTGCAGACACACGAGCTGCAATGGAAGCCATGGGGCATACTTTCGATGAAAATCCCAGAGTATGGGGGAAGGCCGAAACGATCTCGCTGCAAGAGGGTTATCTAAAAGCCGGAGTGGACCCTCGCTGGCCCGGCAGCGGTGCCGCCGCACCTGATTAAGCTAGGCCTATTTCCTTCCGGCGAGGGTTAGAGACGTAGAGGTTTAGATATCTTTCGCTTGTTGAGCTGCGTTGCCTGTGTAATTTCCCGGAGTTAGATCAATTAGGAGTTTCTTAGCTTCTTCGGGAATGTCCAGTGTCTCAACGAATGTTTTGATTTGTTCGGCGTCTAGACGCTGTCCACGGCTTAACTCTTTAAGTTTTTCGTACGCGCCGTCAATTTGATATCGACGCATTACGGTTTGAATCGGTTCTGCGAGAACTTCCCAGTTGTTGTCTAGGTCTTCAGCCAATCGTTCTTCATTTACCTCTAGCTTAGACAATCCCTTGATAAGAGATTCCCAGCCAATCAAACAATACCCAAAAGCGGCTCCTTGATTACGCAGTACCGTAGAGTCGGTTAGGTCACGCTGCCAGCGCGAAATGGGAAGCTTGTCAGCAAGGTGTCCCAGAATTGCGTTGGCCAGGCCGAGGTTTCCTTCAGAGTTTTCGAAATCAATAGGATTTACTTTGTGTGGCATGGTAGAGGAGCCCACCTCACCGGCAATTACTTTCTGCTTAAAGTAGCCGATCGAAATATAGCCCCAGATATCGCGGTCTAAATCGATCAATATCGTATTAATGCGGCTGAGATTTTGGCAAAGTTCAGCTATGCCGTCGTGAGGTTCTATCTGGGTGCTATAGGGGAGCCAGTTAAGCCCCAGCGACTCAACAAAACTCTTGGCATGCGCTGACCAGTCAGTTTCTGGGTAAGCGGATAGGTGAGCATTGTAATTGCCTACCGCGCCGTTGATTTTCCCTAGTACTTCAATATTCGCTAGCTGTTCTAGCTGGCGCCTCAATCGGTAGACAACATTAGCGATTTCTTTGCCCAGAGTGGTAGGTGAGGCTGTTTGGCCGTGGGTTCGTGACAGCATCGGCGTTTCGGCTTGCTCATGGGCAAGTCCCGTCAGGCTCTGTTCAATACGATTAATAACTTCTGATAGCGCAGATCGTCCGCGGGAAACCATAAGGCCGTAGGACAGGTTGTTTATGTCCTCAGATGTGCAAGCAAAATGGATAAACTCACTCGCCTTGCTCAGCTCATCCACCTCTATGATTTGTTCACGAATAAAGTATTCCACGGCTTTTACATCGTGGTTCGTTGTGCGCTCAATTTCTTTCACACGTTCGGCACTTTCGAGATTAAAGTCGTCGATCAGCGAGTTCAATTTCTCTGTCGCAGAGGATCCGAATTCCGCTAGATCAGATACGCCGGGATTGGCAGCAATAGATTGAAGCCAGCGAATTTCTACTTCGACCCTCGCTTTAATTAGGCCGTATTCACTGAAAATTTCTCTAAGTGGTGCGGTTTTGGTTGAGTATCTACCGTCTATAGGAGAAATAGCTGTAATTTCATTTAGTTGCATTAACAATCTCAAGTTTTGGTTTAAGTTAAATTCGCAGCGCTTCAAGAGCCAGTTGTCGAATATTTGCCTTGCGCAATAGAAAGTCAAATTTTGAGCCGCCATTTTGCTGCCAAAGCAGCGCAAAGCGAATCGCGCAAAAAAGTAGACCACGTATTTTTTGTGCGACCAATGGTTGGCGCAAATAGCCTTGGCTACCTTGAATCTGGATACGGAAGGGCAAGGTGCTCACAGTTTTTTCGTACAAAGAACCCATGGATAAAAGCTGATTTTCTAATGGTTCTTCTAGAGCAATTTGCGGTAATTCCTCCGTCAATTGATCAAGGAGATCTCTGCGCTTCATAAAATGCTGCATCAACTGAATACTTTGCATGCTGTATATCAAAATGCGCTGTTGCTTCTCATCGTTCCCCTGTGGGAAATTTGTTAAAAGTCGAATTGCCCGATTGTAGGAGGGATTTGGCTGCAAAGTTCGCTCACCGCTCTCTGGTGAACTATCCAAGAATGCGGATACAAAGAAAGCGATCTCTTCTTCGTCGGCTTGACCACTGGTGGCCAATTCGTCGATCAAGTGGGCGCAACCGGCTATACCGGCTAAAGCGAGCAATCTTTCAGGAGAGTAGGGGCTACCAAACACTATTCGCCCACGCCTCCGATGACGCCCCCACCTAAGCAGTGACTTCCGCTATACAGCACAGCGTACTGTCCTGGAGTGATGGCTCGTTGAGGTTGTTCGAAGTTGATCATCCAGCTTCCGTCAGCAGCCCTAGAAAGCTTACAAGGCTGATCTTCTTGCCGATATCGGGTCTTGCAAGCTAAAACGTCGTCCTCTGCAGGCGGTTGGCCGCCAATAAAATAGAGGTCACTGCAACTCAAATTGGATTTAAATAGGCTAGGGTGCTCGCCTTGCGCAATTTGCAGTACATTTCGATCTACATCTTTCCCGGCCACATACCATGGTTCATCTGCGTGATTTGCTACTCCCCCGACACCTAATCCTTGCCTTTGTCCGTAGGTGTAGTACATCAATCCTTCGTGCTGGCCGACAATTTGTCCATCAATAGTTTCTATCTCTCCGGGCTGTGCAGGGATATAGGTTTTTAGGAAATCGCGAAAACGCCGCTCGCCAATGAAGCAAATTCCGGTGCTGTCCTTTTTACCACTATTTTCAAATTGATTTTCGCGCGCAATTGCCCGCACCTCTGTTTTCTGCAAGTCTCCCAAAGGGAATAGCGTTTTGTTGAAGGCTTTTTGGCTAACCGCGTGGAGGAAATAACTTTGGTCTTTGTTGGTATCCAGGCCTTTATGAAGCTCTGTCAGGTTGTTCGGAGAATTACGTACTCGAGCGTAGTGCCCTGTGGCGATATAGTCTGCCCCCAGTGTTTCAGCGTACTGCAGAAACACCTTGAATTTGATTTCACTGTTGCAGAGAACGTCTGGGTTCGGAGTACGCAGAGCACGATACTCCTCGAGGAAATATTCGAATACATTGTCCCAATATTCGGCAGCAAAATTGGCAGTCTGCAGATCTATCCCCAGCTTTTCACAAACACGTGAAGCGTCTTCAAGGTCCTGAATGGCGGTACAGTATTCTGTACCGTCATCTTCGTCCCAATTTTTCATGAACAACCCTTCGACCTGGTAGCCTTGATCAATCAGTAGGCGTGCGGAAACAGAGGAGTCGACACCGCCAGACATTCCGACAATAACTTTTGATCCAGTGGTAGAAGGTTGCGTGGAGGCAGACATGCTTTTAGCTTGGTAATGGCTCTATGTTGTCCAGCAGCAAAAAGCCGGCTGCGGGATTGATTTAGGGGAGCGCTATTCTAGGGGTTTTCGTGCAGCATTTCTAAGGGATATGTCTCGCCAGAGAGAAAGCGTTGTACATCCTTGGCAACAAGGTCACTGCGATGATTCTTGCTGGCGAGAATCTCTTCAGGAGTCATCCAGACGGCCCTTTCGATATCCTCGTCAAGCTGAGTGTTGGCAAGCTGATCCGGGCAGTCTGCGAGGAAGCTAATCCGGTAGTAGGTGGTGCCATTGGTTGAGGTTAGAACGGAAATTCCGAGCAGGGCTTGAAGTTCTACCTGATATCCGGTTTCTTCAAGCGTTTCTCTCAAGGCGGCAGCTTTGAGGCTCTCACCAGCCTCTACATGTCCTGCGGGTTGATTTATAACAAGCTTCTCATTGTCCCTTTCCTCTACCATAAGAAGCCGTCCGTTTTTATGGCAGGTGGTGGCAACAGTAAGGTGAATATGATCTGACATTGTCTTCCCGGGTTAATCTGCTAAGAATCATTATTTGCGGGGCTTGGCGATTACAATTAGAGGGTTCTTTACTGTAGAATCCCACTCCGCAAAAATACCCGGCGTTGCTAGGATTTAAAGATACAGCGAAGCCAAAAAAATTGCCCATTCTTTCTTGTCCACAATCGGAAGAATCAGATTTCTGAGAAATATACAGAGGATTAATTTACCCGTGTCAAAGTCAAAGATTATCTATACCAAAACCGATGAAGCGCCAGCATTGGCGACCTATTCTTTGTTGCCGATCATTCAAGCATTTGCTGGGGCAGCGGATATTGATGTTGAAATCAGTGATATTTCTCTTGCAGCACGAGTATTGGCAAACTTCCCAGAAAATTTGACAGACGAACAGAAGGCATCCGATGCGCTTGCGGAGCTAGGTGAGCTATCGCTCGAATCGGAAGCAAACATTATTAAGCTGCCGAACATCAGTGCATCAGTGCCCCAACTTAAAGCAGTGGTTGCAGAATTGCAGTCCAAGGGATTTGAAATTCCAAACTTTCCAGAAGACCCTTCTACAGATGAAGAGCAGCAGATCCGTGATCGTTATGGAAAAGTGTTGGGAAGCGCTGTGAATCCTGTACTGCGGCAGGGCAACTCGGATCGCCGAGCACCTGTCGCGGTAAAGAATTATGCCAAGAAACACCCGCACCGCATGGGTCAGTGGAGCATGGCTTCGAGAACGCACGTTGCGCATATGGACCGCAAAGGAGATTTCTTCTCAAATGAAAAATCCACTGTCGTCGATAAGCCGGGCAGTGTTCGAATTGAGTTTGTCGACGGACAAAGTGGTGACCTAAAGGTTCTCAAGGAATCCACGCCGCTTCTCGCAGGTGAAGTGATCGACGGCATGTTTATGAGCAAAAAAGCGCTCTGTGAATTCCTGGAAACACATATAGAAGATGCCAAAGAGACGGGATTGCTCTGGTCCTTGCACGTAAAGGCAACCATGATGAAGGTTTCCCACCCGATCGTTTTTGGTCACGCAGTTAAGGTCTTTTACAAAGATTTGTTTGATAAATACGCTGAGTTATTCGAGGAGCTAGGCGTGAATCCCAACAACGGATTGGGAAATGTCTACGATAAAATCGAAAGCCTGCCTGGATCTAAGCAAGATGAGATCAAGCGCGATATCAACGCTTGCTACCTAAATCGCCCACCTATCGCCATGGTGGATTCTGATCGGGGTATTTCTAACCTACATATTCCCAGTGACGTCATTGTTGATGCCTCTATGCCAGCGATGATTCGCGAATCTGGAAAAATGTGGGGCCCGGATGGAAAACTTCACGACACCAAGGCGGTTATTCCAGAGAGTACCTATGCGGAGATATATCAGGAAGTAATCAACTTCTGTAAAACTCACGGGGCTTTTGATCCAACTACCATGGGCACAGTGCCCAATGTCGGCTTAATGGCGCAAAAAGCCGAAGAATACGGTTCCCACGATAAGACCTTTGAAATGGTGAGTGATGGAACCATGCGTGTTGTCGATGAGGATGGGAATGTTCTGCTTCAGCACGAAGTGGAAGAGGGTGATATTTGGAGGATGTGCCAAACCAAGGATGAGCCGATCAAAGACTGGGTAAAACTTGCGGTCACTCGAGCACGCCAATCTGGTATGCCGGCAATTTTCTGGTTGGATACGGAGCGTGCCCACGACGCCCAGCTTATCGAGAAGGTAAATCGTTATTTAAATGATCACGACACTGAGGGGCTGGATATTTCTATCATGTCGCCGGTTCGGGCGATGCGCTACACAATGGAACGTCTTATTCGTGGTCTGGATACAATTTCAGTTACTGGTAACGTATTGAGAGATTATCTGACAGACCTATTCCCAATTATGGAGCTCGGCACTAGCGCAAAAATGCTCTCCATCGTCCCGCTGATGGCGGGTGGCGGCCTGTTTGAAACAGGAGCAGGTGGTTCAGCGCCGAAACATGTTCAACAATTTGTGGAAGAAGGGCATTTGCGTTGGGATTCCTTGGGGGAATTTTTGGCACTTGCAGTATCGTTAGAACACATCGCGATTAAAGATTCCAATACCAAAGCCAAAATTTTGGCTGATACGCTTGATTCCGCTACAGAAAAACTACTCGAGGCCGGAAAATCTCCGCTTCGTAAGGTAGGTGAGTTGGACAACAGAGGCAGTCATTTTTACCTTTGCCTTTTCTGGGCTCAGGCATTAGCAGCACAAAATGAAGATGCGGAATTGCAAGCGCAATTCTCTCCCTTTGCAGACCAGCTTGCCGAATCTGAAGAGGCAATAATGAAGGAAATTAATGCCTCTCAGGGAAGCGCGATAGACATCAAGGGGTATTACTTGCCGGATGATGAGCTGGCAGCAAAAGCTATGCGGCCGAGTGGGACGCTGAACTCAGCGCTTGATAGCCTAGGTTAGCTCAGACAAAAAGCACCTGAAAAGGTGCTTTTTTATTGGTTAACTTTCAGTCTCTTCGAGATGTTCTTCGGTAGCGCCCGCAGAATCGGCGCTGCCATCGTCGACAGGTGCAATGTTTTCTGCGTGCTGACCTTTGTCGCCGTCTACCAATTCAAAAGACACGGTTTGCCCGGCCTTTAGCGTACGGTAACCATCCATATTGATAGCAGAGTAATGCGCAAAGACATCTGTTTCGCTATCAGTCGGAAGAATAAAACCGTAACCCTTGGCATTATTAAACCACTTTACTGTTCCGGTCGGCATAAACGATACCCCCCCATCCGGTCGGCCATTTTTCTATTTGGGGCTGGATTTGCATGACCAAACAATCCGCCTTGATGAAAAAATGGACGAGAAAGTCTTTTATGTCAAGATTTTGCCCCGATATCGGTAGTTAAGAATTGTCGAGACCCTGCGGTCAGTTTCTACATTGCCAGTGTTTCAAATAGAGTTATGGATCAGAATTCTTCGGGTAGAATCAGTCCAAGAGGAACAAATTTTATGTCGGACACCCCAGACCACAGCGATTCTCACTCAGAAGGTGGTCTTCTGCTTGAGGAAGAAAAGCCCAAGCTAAAAAGACCTCCCCTCTATAAGGTGGTAATCCTCAACGACGATTACACGCCCATGGAGTTTGTGGTGGAAATTTTGGAGAGTTTTTTCTCCATGAATCGCGAAAAGGCGACACAGATAATGCTGGCCATTCATACACAAGGGAAAGCTGTGGTGGGCATCTATCCCCGCGACATTGCCGAAACCAAGTCGCATCTGGTAAACCTGTATGCGCGTGAAAACGAACATCCTTTGCTGTCGGATATTGAGCCGGCAACAGACGACGAAGAGGAGTAGAAATTAGTGCTTAGTCGAGACTTAGAATTATCTTTAAATATGGCGTTTCAAGACGCACGCAATCGCGGTCATGAGTTCATGACTGTGGAGCATCTCTTATTGGCTCTATTAGATAACCAGGCAGCCACAGACGTGTTACGAGGTTGTGGCGCTGATCTGTTTTCCCTGCGAGATAGCCTTGCTGAATATATTGAAACCACGACACCTGTTATGGGCGAGGAAGAGGAGGAGCATGAAGTGCAGCCTACTCTCGGATTTCAGCGTGTTTTGCAGAGGGCTATTTTTCATGTGCAGTCTTCTGGAAGAGAAGAATGCACAGGGGCCAATGTCCTTGTGGCTATCTATAGTGAGGCGGATAGCCAGGCCGTCTATTTTCTGAAAGCTCAGGATATTAATCGTATTGACGTGGTTAATTTTATCAGCCACGGAAGCTCTGCGACTGGAGAAGTCTCTCCACTGGAAGAGGGGGAGGTCGATGGCGAAGTTTCAGATGCTCCGGCCAAGCGTCCTCTGGACGAATTTGCGACCAACCTGAACGAATTGGCCCGCAACGATGAAATTGACCCTCTGATCGGCCGCTTGAATGAAGTGGAACGAGTGTCTCAGGTGTTGGCCCGTCGCAGAAAGAACAACCCTCTATTGGTCGGTGAATCGGGCGTCGGTAAGACCGCTATAGCCGAAGGGCTAGCTCGGCTTATCGTGGATGAAGAAGTCCCCGATCTCCTCAAGGAAAGTACAGTCTATTCGTTAGATTTGGGTGCTCTATTGGCGGGTACAAAATATCGTGGTGATTTTGAAAAAAGATTTAAAGGTGTTTTGTCTGATCTTGTTGCAGAGCCAAAAGCTATTCTATTTATCGATGAAATCCACACCATTATTGGCGCCGGCGCGGCATCTGGTGGAGTGATGGACGCATCTAACCTGCTAAAACCTGTTCTGACCTCTGGCAAGATTCGTATTATTGGATCTACCACCTATCAAGAATACCGCGGAATTTTTGACAAGGATCGTGCCTTGTCCCGACGTTTCCAGAAAGTTGATGTTCCCGAGCCTTCTGTCGATGACAGCATCGCTATTCTCAAGGGGCTGCGCTCTCGATTTGAAGAACATTATGGTTTGAGATATTCCGATGGCGCATTGGAAAGCGCTGTAAAGCTTGCATCTCGCCACATCACCGACCGCTTCCTTCCCGATAAGGCTATCGACGTAATTGACGAGGCCGGAGCCTACCAGTCGCTTCAGGACGAGGAAAATCGAAAGGAAACCATTGAGGCAGTTGATGTTGAGCGAGTGGTTAGTAAGATCGCTCGAATACCAGAAAAGAGTGTTTCCAGTTCAGACAAAGAACAACTTCGAAATTTGGCAGAGAAGCTGAAAATGGTGGTGTTTGGGCAAGATGAAGCCATTGACTCCTTGGCGACTGCGATAAAGCTTTCACGTGCTGGCTTAAAGGGAGCGGACAAAACCATAGGTTCATTTCTCTTTTCTGGTCCAACCGGAGTTGGAAAAACCGAAGTCACCAAACAACTGGCCAATGTACTAGGCATCGAATTGGTTCGCTTTGATATGTCAGAGTATATGGAGCGTCATACGGTATCGCGACTGATCGGTGCGCCTCCGGGGTATGTAGGGTTTGATCAGGGCGGTTTGCTGACCGACGCGGTCACCAAGCACCCTCACAGTGTGGTGCTGCTGGATGAAGTCGAAAAAGCACATCCCGAAGTTTTTAACTTACTGTTACAGGTTATGGATCACGGTATGTTGACTGACAGCAATGGCCGTCAAGCAGATTTTCGCAACGTGATTCTGGTGATGACCACAAATGCAGGAGCAGAAGTAATGGCACGCGCATCCATTGGCTTCACAGAGCAGAACCACCAGTCCGATGGCATGGAGGCGATCAAGAAATCCTTTACTCCTGAATTCCGCAATCGTCTGGATGCGATTGTTCAATTTGCGCCGCTGCAGATGGAAGTAATAAAGACTGTAGTTGATAAGTTCCTGGTAGAGCTCCAAGCACAGCTCGATGAGAAGCAGGTTCAGATTGAAGTAGATGAACCGGCGCGACTCTGGCTGGCAGAGCAGGGCTATGACGACAAGATGGGAGCCAGGCCCATGGTGCGATTGATCAGTGAAAAAATCAAAAAGCCGCTAGCTGAACAGCTTCTTTTTGGTGAGCTATCAGAGGATGGTGGGATTGTTTACGTTGGGCTCGAAAATGGCGAGATCAAATTGAGCTATGAGTCTCACCAAAGTAAAAAAGAGCTAGTAGAGGTATAGATAAGCCAAGAGCTTATCGAGATCGGAAAGTTATTCTGCCTTTGGTTAGGTCGTAAGGAGTCATCTCCACTTTAACCTTGTCACCGGTGAGTATGCGGATGTAGTTCTTACGCATCTTGCCGGAGATATGGGCAATGATCACATGATCGTTCTCCAGCTTTACCTTAAAGGTTGTATTGGGAAGTGAATCGATCACTTCACCTTCAAACTCAATTACATCATCTTTTGCCATTCAGTAAATTACCTGTCTAATTTGCGAGGTGGCGCATTTTGCCATTAGTGGACGGGAATCAAAAGGGCAGACTTCGCCAATCTTTGTTTTCCAGGATTTCGCAGGGGTTATATCGGTTTTTGTAGTTCATTTTTTCCGATTCCTCAATCCAGTAGCCTAGATAGAGAAAGGGCAGCTCAAGTTTGTTGGCTATATCAATTTGGGCAAGGATGGCATAGCTTCCAAGACTCTTGCCGCTGTGTTTTGGGTCGAAAAAGCTGTAGATCGCCGACAGACCTCGAGGAAGAAAATCGCAAACAGCCACCATGACCAACTCATCCGTATAAAACTCGATAAATCTAGTCCAGTCTTTTGGTGTGCAGATGAAATTGTCGAACTGCTCTCTATCTGGCGGATACATATCTCCGTCCTGATGGCGCTCCTGAATATATTCCTGGTAGAGCTCAAAATACCCATCTGCATCAGGAGAGGAGGTTATACGAATTTCAAGGTCAGAATTTTTCCTAAGAATACGTTTCTGTGATTTGGTGGGAGCAAAGCTTTCTACCTGCACACGCAGAGCCTTGCATTCGGTGCAGGACCCACAGGATGGTCGATAGAAGTGTGCGCCGCTGCGACGAAAGCCAGCGTCATTGATTGCTTGATAGGTTTGTATGCCGATGTTTTCCTCCGGCGAGACAAACTCAGTTGTCGCGATTGCGCCCTTCAGGTAGCTGCAATCGTGTGGTTCGGTTCTCAACAGTTGAATGGTTCGGGGTTCATTCATTTGTCGGTCTCAGTGATACACCGGGATTTTGGAAGAGGGATGCTAACCCAAATTCGTAGAAAATGTATCTGGCCAAGCTAAATGCATAATACGGGCTTTTGTTAGTGCCTCAATGTAGCTTTTTCTCGAGATAGCCCTTGAGCCAAGGGATCTTAGGTGGTCTGTCTCAAATTGGCAGTCAATCAATTGGTACCCCTGAGAAAAGAGAGTATCGGCCAAGGCTAAAAAGGCCAGTTTGGAAGCGTTTGTGACAGAGTGGAACATAGACTCACCGCAAAATATCGCTCCCACTGCAACCCCGTAAAGACCACCCACTAGCTCTTCTTTTTGCCACACCTCTAATGAATGGGCATGACCTAGAGTATGTAACTCGGTATATGCCTCGATCATTTCATCGGTAACCCAATGGTTAGAATCGTTCTGACGCGCGCAGTGAGTTATTACCCTGTTAAAGGCCTTATCTGTAGTGATTTCAAAATCATCCCCCTTAAGAAGCATCTTGCGCATGCTTTTTGAACAATGTTGGTCTCCGGGGGATACTACTTCGCGTGGATCAGGAGACCACCAAAGAATCGGGCTGTGTTGGTCGTACCAGGGGAAAATACCACTGTAATAGGCTTCCATCAGAAGCTCAGCAGAGAGGTCTCCTCCTGAGGCGAGCAAACCATTGGGGTCTTTCGCGGCGGATTCGACTTCTGGGAAGTGGCGGCTAAGCGGATCTAATTGAGGCGAAAACATAGATCAGCGGAATCGGCAGAACTAGCTATCCAGAAATTTCTCTGCATCCAGCGCTGCCATACAGCCAAAGCCTGCAGATGTAATTGCCTGTCGATATATATGATCGCAAACGTCGCCTGCTGCGAAAACACCATCGACACTAGTCTGCGTTGCGTTGCCATTCAAGCCGCTCTCGATTTGCAGATAGCCGTCTTTCATATCGAGTTGACCGGCAAAAATATCGGTATTGGGTTTGTGGCCGATGGCGATGAAGACACCTTGGAGATCGATTTCTTGAGTCGATCCATCCTGACTGCTCTTGATTCTTATTCCGGTGACTCCAGCGTCGTCACCCAAGACTTCATCTAGTTCATTGTTCCAAAGAATGGTGACATTTCCATTTTTTTCCTTCTCAAATAGTCGGTCCTGAAGGATTTTTTCCGCTCGTAAGGCGTCGCGGCGATGCACTAGTACTACTTCGCTGGCTAGATTTGAAAGATATAGGGCTTCTTCGACTGCAGTATTGCCGCCGCCAATTACCGCAACTTTTTGGTCACGGTAAAAAAAGCCATCACAGGTTGCACAGGCGCTGACACCGCGGCCCTGGAAAGCCTCCTCAGAATCCAGACCGAGATACATGGCAGACGCACCGGTCGCAATTATCAATGAATCACAGCTGTAGCTCTCAGTTCCCTTTAATAGGAAAGGGCGTTGGCTTAAGTCAACTTCTTCGATGTGGTCAAAAATAATTTCGGTACCAAAGCGCTCGGCATGAGATTGCATACGAACCATAAGGTCTGGCCCCTGTAACCCTTCGACATCGCCTGGCCAGTTATCCACATCCGTCGTAGTAGTCAGCTGGCCGCCCTGTTGCATGCCAGTAATAACAACTGGCTTCAGGTTGGCGCGGGCAGCGTAGACGGCAGCTGTGTAGCCAGCTGGTCCGGATCCAAGGATGATTAGGCGATGGTGAATAGTGCTCATTTAGTGTGTTTCCAAAAGGTAAATATTTAAATCGATGCACATCATATGGGGTCAAATCCTAAAGTAACAATTGCCTTTACCAATATTAGGTATTGAAGATGCAAATCGGCTCGCGGGCAGCGATAATAGCCTGCTTAAACCAATCCGAAAGTGGGTGTTCATTGAGCAAATCAGATAAGGCGCAAACAGCGGTAGCAGCGGATGAGCGAACCAATCGAATTCTGCGAGAGGGTGCGCTAATTCTCTGGGCCGTGCTAGCCATCTTCTTATTAGTTGCCTTGATGAGCTACGACACTATGGATCCGGGTTGGTCGCGAACCAGCGAATCCGGTTCTGTTCAGAATGCTGGCGGTGCACTCGGCGCTTGGATTGCCGACTTCCTATTAGTTGTATTTGGTTATCTTGCCTATCTGCTGCCCTTCCTTGTTGCTCACCGGGTGTGGAAGGTTTTTAGGTCTCACTCTCCAAACGCTAAAGGCGTGGATTGGGTTCTTGTCTCTCTAAGAGGGCTGGGTTTTATACTGGTGATGGCTGCAGGCTGTGGGCTGCTATCTTTGAATATGCTCGGATCTACAGACTTGCCTCAGGGAAGTTCCGGTGTTGTTGGTTACCTAGTGGGCGAGGCGAGTTTGAGTGTGCTGGGATTTTACGGTTCGAATCTAATTCTTCTGGCGTCTTTGCTCTTTGGAATCACCGTCTTTACCGGTTTGTCTTGGCTGAAGCTTTTCGATAACACCGGGCGCTTTGTTATTTTTCTCTGGAATCGCACACGTTTTCAGCTACAGATTATTCGCGGTCGTCTGCAAGAGAAACGCGAACGAAAAGAAGCGCAATCTAAGCGCGAAAAGACCCTCGAGACTCATAAAGAAAAAAGAGCTAAGCGGGTGGCACCTAAGATTCAGCCACCGCCAGCAAAACCCAAAACTTCTGAGCGAGCTCAAAAAGAGAAGCAGTCTTCTTTATTTAAAGAAGTCAGTCCAGGCAGCTTACCGACAATTGGGCTGTTGGATCCGGCAAGAGAGGAAGATAAACGCGGATATTCAGAAGAGTCCATTGAGGCTATGTCGCGATTGCTCGAGCTTAAATTACTCGACTTCGGTGTTGAGGCTGAAGTGGTTGAGGTTATGCCTGGCCCTGTGGTTACGCGTTTTGAAATTCAACCCGCTGCTGGTACCAAGGCCAGCAAAATCACCAATCTGGCACAGGACTTGGCTCGATCTTTGGCAGTGGTCAGTGTGCGGGTTGTGGAAGTTATTCCCGGTAAATCAGTGATTGGTATTGAGATACCCAACGAAAATCGCGAGATAGTGCGTCTTAGCCAAGTTATTTCAGCCACTGAATACGAAGAATCCAAATCCAAGCTCACTCTGGCTCTTGGGCACGATATCTCGGGTTCCACAGTTGTCGCCGATCTGGGCCGTATGCCGCATCTATTGGTAGCAGGAACAACAGGTTCGGGTAAATCAGTAGCTGTTAATGTCATGCTTCTAAGTTTGCTCTACAAATCTACACCCGAGGACGTCCGGCTAATTCTGGTTGACCCCAAGATGCTGGAGCTTGCGGTGTACGAGGGGATCCCCCATCTGCTGACGCCGGTAATCACAGATATGAAAGATGCGGCCAACGGGTTGCGCTGGTGTGTGGGTGAGATGGAACGGCGTTACAAACTAATGGCGCAGTTAGGGGTTCGTAACCTCGCCGGATACAACCGCAAAGTGGAAGATTCGATCGCTGCGGGAAGCCCCATAAAAGATCCTCTTTGGAGGCCTGAAGAACAGGTGGGGCTGGATGAGCATCTAGCAGGCGAAGGACAAGAAGATGCTCCAGATTTGAAAAAACTGCCCTTTATTGTGGTCGTAATTGATGAATTTGCCGACATGATGATGATCGTCGACAAAAAGAAGGTAGAACAGCTTATTTCTCGAATTGCGCAAAAAGCGCGGGCGGCAGGTATCCATTTAATTCTGGCAACTCAGCGTCCATCCGTTGACGTAATCACCGGTCTGATTAAAGCCAACGTACCCGCAAGGATCGGTTTTCAGGTGAGTTCGCGTATTGATTCGCGCACCATTCTTGATCAGGGTGGGGCAGAGCAATTGTTGGGGCACGGGGATATGCTCTATTTGCCGCCTGGGCAAAACACAACTGTCAGAGTTCATGGTGCCTTTGTGGATGATCATGAGGTCCATCAGGTCGTTGATGCCTGGAGGCAACTCGGCGAGCCTGAGTACATTTATGGCATTACCGACGAAGAGACAACCAGATCAATTCCGGTACCTGGGTTAACTGACGATGCCTCTGAGGGCGGAAATGCTGAGGACAGTGACGAACTCTACGATGAAGCTGTGGAATTTGTCTGCCAGTCTAGAAAAGCTTCTATTTCCTCTGTGCAACGAAAATTGCGAGTTGGCTACAACCGAGCGGCCCGCCTCATTGAGGCAATGGAAGCGGCTGGAGTTGTCACGGAAATGCAGCCAAACGGTAATAGAGAGGTTCTCGCCCCGGCTCCGCGGGACTAGCTCATGAAAAGGTTATATGCAGCTAGAAAGCAACTGTTTAAAGTTATTCAGTTGCCCTGTCTTCTGATAACGGCGATCTGGAGTGTATCCAGTGTTCAGGCTCAAACTCTTGAGCTTCTGCAAGGTATTCAATCCGCTTCAGGCGTATTTGAGCAGATTATTCGTGAACAGGACGGTTACCTGGTCGACCGACAAAGCGGAACCTTTGTTATTGATCGACCTCGCAGGCTTCGTTGGGAAATCAATGAGCTAGATCAGCTGCTAGTAAGTGACGGTAGCCAGCTCTACTTTTATGATCAGCTGTTCCAGCAGGTTGTCGTCAGGGATTGGAGTTCAAACCCTGCTCTCAACCCAGCGGCGATACTTTTGGACCAAGTAGATCTGGAAGATTGGGCCGAGGTTGAGAGAGTCGGGAATAATTATAAATTGGTGCCGCTAAAAAACTTTGGCTCGATTCAAGAGCTAAACCTGACCTTCAGTGATGAATTTCCTGAGCTGCTCAGTCTGTTGGATGTGACGGGCCAGATAACTGAAATTCATTTTTCTCAGGTTGTACTAAACAAGACAAACGAAGATACGCTTTTTGTGTTTGTTATGCCCGAAGGCGTCGAGGTTCTCTATGAGTAGAAATAAGCGCCCAGAGTCGCTGATATGAGTTTATGGATCTTGTGTGGTGTAGCTCTTGGAGGCGCTTTGGGCGCCTCTTTGAGGTATATAACGGTTCAGCTGGTTGAAGTGCAATCCGGTTTCCCGGTCGCGACTCTCATCGTAAATATCTTGGGATCCTTTTTGATTGGCGTTTGTTATGTGCTGATATTGGAAAAAACACTCATTTCTGAGATCTGGCGCCCCCTGTTAATGGCTGGATTTCTTGGTGGTTTGACTACCTTCAGTGCCTTCTCACTGGAAGCGGTTGCACTATTTGAGGAAGGGCGATGGCAAATGGCTCTAAGCTATATTGTGTTCAGTACGGTTTTCTGTATCGTGGCGGCCTTTTCGGGCATTCAAATTACCCGAGCAATTTAAATTTTAACAAGCGTGATGGATATTAGGAGTACTGATGCTTGATCCAAAATTAGTCAGGCGTGAACCAGAGTTGGTCGCTGCCAAACTGGCAAAACGAGGATATCACCTCGATTTGGATAAATTAGCTGCGTTAGAAGCAAAACGCCGCGAGGTACAGCTGAATACTGAGGCGCTTCAAGCAGAGCGCAATTCCAGTTCCAAAACCATAGGTAAGGCCAAGGCGGCCGGCGAGGACATTGAACCCCTGCTTGCTGCGGTCAGTGACTTGGGTAATAAATTGGACGAGGCCAAGGCTGACCTAGATGCGGTGCAGGAAGCGCTGGACCTTTTGCTTTCAGACGTGCCAAACATTCCCGATGACGAAGTGCCGGAGGGTGAGTCCGAAGAAGATAATGTAGAAATCCGAAACTGGGGAAGTCCCCGAAAATTCGATTTTGAAATTCGCGACCACGTAGATCTCGGTGATCAATTGGATCAGCTTGATTTTGAGACTGCGGCCAAACTAACGGGCTCGCGTTTTGCTGTGATGCGTGACGGTATTGCTCGTCTGCACCGTGCACTTATCCAATTTATGCTGGATACACACATTGAGGATCATGGCTATAGAGAAATCCATGTGCCCTTTATCGTCAATGCGGAATCGCTCTATGGAACCGGTCAGCTACCCAAGTTTGCCGAAGACTGCTTCAAACTAGAGCATGATCAGGATTACTATTTAATTCCAACGGCGGAAGTTCCCGTCACCAACACTCTCAGAGACAGTATTTACGAAGGTAGTTTGCCTCTGCAGTACGTGTGCCACACGCCTTGTTTCAGAAGTGAAGCTGGAAGCTATGGGCGAGATGTACGAGGTATGATTCGTCAACACCAATTTGAAAAAGTTGAATTGGTACAATTTGTCCAGCCAGAACAGTCCGATCTAGCGCTCGAAGCTCTAGTAGGGCATGCGGAACGTATCCTTCAGTTGCTCGAGCTGCCTTATCGAACTGTGATTCTATGCGGCGGGGACATTGGGTTTAGCGCCGCTAGGACCTATGACATTGAGGTTTGGTTACCGTCTCAGGATACTTATCGAGAGATCTCCTCTTGCTCGAACTTTCGTGACTTTCAATCACGGCGTATGCAAGCAAGATTCCGCAATAAAGAAACTGGCAAGCCAGAGTTACTGCATACCTTGAACGGCTCAGGATTGGCGGTTGGTAGAACACTCTTGGCCATTATGGAAAATTACCAGCAGGAAGACGGCAGCATCATCGTGCCGGATATCCTTCGATCCTATACCCGCGGCTTGACGCATATCCAAGCGTCCGGCTAGCTGGTGCGATGAAATCCTTCCCCTTTTTTTTTAAATTAGAAGGTGTTCCTTGTCTGGTCGTAGGTGGGGGAGAGGGCGCGCGGCACAAAGCGAATTTGCTCTATAAAGCAGGCGCGAATGTGAGTCTCTTGGCGAAGAATATGCATCCTTCCACAGAGCAATTTGTCAGGGACACTGGGATAGACCATCTTTCCGATAGCTACCAAAAAGAACACCTAGAAGGTTTTCGACTAGTAATCGCCGCGGAAGAAGATGAGCTAAACCGGAACATAGCCCAGAATGCCCGCGACAGAGGTATTTTTGTTAATGCCGTGGATATGCCCGAAATCAGCGATTTCTATTTCCCTTCGATCGTCGATCGAAACCCTATAACCATAGCAATTGGAAGTGGCGGTTCTTCTCCCGTACTGGTGAGACATACCCGAGCCATGTTGGAAACCTGGCTTCCGCCCAAGTTAGGAAATCTAGGCAAGCTGGTTACCAGTGCTAAAGACAAAGCGCGACAGAAGTTTCCAGACTTAGACATGAGACGACGATTTTGGGATCGACACCTTCAAGGTAGAGCTGCGGAGCTTGTTTACAGTGATCGGTTAAATGAGGCCCAAAGCTTAATTGATTCCGAGCTCGAGGATGATGAGGCGGGCTCTGAAACCAAGCTTGGGGAGGTTTATCTTGTGGGCGCAGGTCCAGGAGATCCTGATTTACTCACCTTTAAGGCCTTACGCCTGATGCAACAAGCAGATGTGGTGCTCTATGATCGCCTTGTCTCTCCCGAAATTCTGGAGATGGTGCGGCGTGAATCAGAGCTGATTGCGGTTGGGAAGGGTAGAAATATCTACAGCATCACTCAGGAAAACATTAACGAATCACTCGCTGATCTAGCGCTCCAGGGAAAACGTGTTCTCCGGTTAAAGGGTGGCGACCCCTTTATCTTTGGTCGCGGCGCGGAAGAGCTAGAACATCTGGTTGAGCGAGGAGTTCCTTTTCAAGTGGTGCCCGGAATTACCGCTGCGTCCGGTTGCGCTAGCTATGCTGGTATTCCGCTCACCCACAGAAATCATGCGCAATCTGTCCGTTTTATTACAGGACACCGGGTTGGGGGTGAGTTGAATTTCGATTGGGCGGAATTTGTCAAAGAAGATCAAACTCTAGTTTTCTATATGGGTCTCAATGGGTTGGAGTATATTTGTAATAAACTACTTGAGGTTGGTTTGCCCTCCGACGCGCCCATCGCATTGGTCGAAAAGGGCACTCGGTCCGACCAACGAGTTTTTGTCTCAGACATTTCCAATTTGCCAAAAATAGTTCGCTCGGCTAAGGCCGAAGCTCCCACCTTAATAATCGTTGGCTCTGTGGTTAAATTACATGATCAATTGAACTGGTGGGGAGGGAAACAGACAGATGCGTAGATTGGCGAGTTTTTTCTCTTGGTACGCATTGGTAGCCACTTGCCTGGTTACCGATCTGTCTATCGCGCAGGATCAACCTCAGCAGCAGGAATACTCTGAGGATATGCTCTTTACTTGCCATATACGGGCAAATCTCGCCAATGCAGGAGAAAGTGTTTACTGGTCTGATCTCGACTCCTGTAACGCTGCGCTGGCGCAGGAGCAAAACCTTTCCAGGGTCGAACTTCTGGCAACTATACAGAACCGTGCTGTTCTACTAATGGAGCTGACGGAGTTTGATCGGGCGAGAGATGATCTGGAGCGCGCTGCTAGCCTTGATCCCGAATCAGCTGAGCTCCAGATCAATTTAGGCATGCTCCATTTTGTTGAGCAGAACTTTGATGAAGCAATTGAATATTTCAGTTTGGTAGCGGAATCATCAGAACAAAGGTCTCTGGCGCTATTCAATCGAGCCTTATCCTTTGGTTATTCGGGTGAGTTGGATCTAGCTTTGCAGGACCTGGCTCTTCTGAAGCAGGAGTTCCCGCAAGAATTCTCTCAATGGGTCAACTCACCAACTTCTCGGGTGTTTCCAGAGTTAGTTGCTCAACTGGAAGAATTCTAAGCCTGATGATTTGTCCCTTAGCTAGTCTTTAAGGCTTGCAGCCATCCGGGCATAAGCTCCATTCGCTGAAATCAGTTCTTCGTGACTGCCCTGTTCAACAACTCTGCCCTCATCCATAACGCATATTTTGTCGGCTTTTCTAACGGTAGAAAGGCGGTGAGCAATTACAATGGACGTTTTGCCTTCCAATATCTTGTCCATGGCTTGCTGAATACGTGCTTCGGTTTTGCTATCCAGAGCCGATGTTGCTTCGTCCAAAAGGAGAATAGGGGTGTTGCGAAGTAGAGCTCTGGCAATCACTACTCTTTGACGCTGCCCGCCCGAGAGGTTTGATCCTCGGGGACCAGCCGAGCTTTGGATACCCTCTGGGAGCTCCGCTAGAAAATCGGTTACCAAAGCGGTGTTTGCCGCTTCTATTACCTGTTGTTCGCTGACATCCTCGCGCCCGCATGAGATATTTTGATAAATGCTCTCGTCAAAAAGAGCCGTTTCCTGGGTAACTAAGGCGATTGAATCCCTAAGCTCGGATATCAAAATTTTGTCTAAAGGTTGGTCGCCGATAATCAGGGCGCCGGAACTGGGTTCCTCGAAACGACTTAGCAAGTTAAAAAGAGTGCTTTTCCCGGCGCCTGATGGACCAACGATGGCTGTCATTTTGCCTGCTTCAGCTACTAGGCTTAGTCCCTTGAGTACCGGCTGTTTTTCATTGTAGCTAAAGTAAACATCCTGAAATTTGATCTCTCCATCAGGCTCGGCGATGGGCGCTGCGTCTGGGGAGTCGAGAATCTTTGGTTTTTCATCTAGTAGTTCGTAGATTCGATCCAGACTTACCGCTGCAGCCTGCAACTGACCACCCACACCAGCTAGGCGTCTAATAGGATCAAATAGCAATGCCAATGAAGTGAAAAAAGCCATAAAGTCGCCCAGAGTTTTTTCTCCCGACACAATCTCCTGGCCGCCGTAAATCATTACCGTGACTAATCCAAGTCCTGCGATAAGGTCGACAACGGATGGCAGCGCGGCTTTACCCCGTTCCGCCTGGAAGGTCCGATGGCGAAAATCCTCAACTCCTTCCTCAGCAAGATCTGCTTCATGATCTTCCATGCGATTGGCCTTGATGGCTTTGATACCGTGAAATATTTCATCCAGTCGGGTGCTGAGAGTGGCTGCAGCCAGGCGTGATTTTAGAGTAGCTCGTTGTACCAGCTTATGGAGAAAATTTACCGGAAGAGCTAGAAGTGGCAGGCCAATAAAGGCCACCAGTGTCCATTTCCAATCAATGCTGATGGCCACTGCGATCAGTGCTACTAAGGAAACTGCGTCCCTGCCTATAACAATAAGGGCGTTGCTGGCGGTAGTCTGTATGGTTTGCGTATCTCCACGAACTCTTTCAAGTAAATTACCCGGCGAGTTATGGCTAAAGAAGCGGCCATCGAGAGTCATCAAGTGGGAGCTAAGATCTTTTTGCATATCGGCTACCACACGGAGGCCGATGGCTGCGGTAAGTGTTCTTTGGCCAAAGGACGCCAGTGCCCGCAGGGCAAAAATACTAAAGAGAACGAGTGCTATCGGCGTGATGGCGTCGGCGTCTTGGGCGATAAATACTTCGTCAATCATAGGTTCGACATAATAGGCCAACAGGCCCAATGAGCCACCGTCGAGTGCCATCAATATGGCAGCCAAAACCAAAAGAACAACTCTGCCCTTTAGATAGTCACGCCAAACTCTGGAGAGCAACAAAGAAGTGTTGACCTGGTACTCTTTAGCCATGTCTTGCGCTCCCATTTTTACTCCATCTATTCACGACGAAGTATTCGATCAACGATAAAGCTTGATCCACTCTTGGTCCTAAAGTTCCGCGTAAGCTCTTCGGGATCGTACTCCAAGTCGACCCAGTCCATAAATTCAATTCCAGTTCGTCGATGCGATGCGGCGTAGCTATCGAGAAAGTAATCGAGAATGCCAGTTTTTGCACTGCGAAAATGGCCGAATTTCCAGCTAAGTTCTTTTTGCGCTTCTTCAACGGGTCGTTTTAGGTGTATCAGTAAGTAAAGAGCAGACATCAAACCGGCGCGGTCTGCGCCAGACTTGCAGTGGAATAGCGCAGGATAATCAAGGCTGTCAAAGAGTTTCACCGCTTCATGAAGCATTTCTTTTTTTGGGGCAGCACGAGATAAAGCGCGAAAGTACACCAAGTTAATCCCATTTTTTTCACAGGATTCTGCTGAGAGAAGATTGCTACCAAATTCATTGATTCCGCGAAAATTCACAATGGTGCGGATGCCTTGATCGGCGGCCTTTTTAACCATCAAGGGAGGGGGGTGATTTTGGCGAAAAACCTGATCAGAAATCCAGGCGCTGTTGGGGTAAAGGTAGCGTGTGTAACCATGGTCAAAAATGACCATGTCGAAGTAGGCACAAAAACGGTTTTTAGGGGTCGAGATGTCCTGAGACCAGGTCTTCCGCCATTTTTGAATCCAGGGAGACCAAAAGGCCAGTTTTTTCATGGAAGAACTTAAGATAGAGCGAGGCGAGAATTATCGCACAGGAGTTGAGCAATGCCATGCTGTGGCGGCTTTACCAGCAAGTTAATCTGATGAATGGGAAGCAAATTGCTCGCGCAGCAGGTTCTTTTGCACTTTGCCCATAGTGTTTCTCGGTAATTCCTCGACAAGCACAATAGTTTTAGGCTGCTTAAAACGTGCCATTTTCTCGCGCAAAAACTCTTTCAGTTCCTCCTCGGAAACCTCCTTGCCAGACTGGGGAACCACAACGGCAAATACCGCCTCCCCAAAGTCAGAGTGAGGCACGCCGATTACCGCTGACTCTAGTACGCAGGGGTGCTCATCCAGTATTACCTCAATCTCTTTGGGGTAAATGTTGTACCCGCCAGAAATGATCAAGTCCTTACCGCGACCCACGATGGAAACTCTGCCATTCTCATCCATGATCCCAAGGTCACCGGTGATGAAGTAGCCGTCTTCGCGAAATTCTTCTGCGGTTTTTTCAGGCATCTGCCAATAACCTTGGAAAATATTGGGGCCGCGCACTTCAATGCAGCCAATATCACCTTGAGTAACTTCCTTGCCATGCTCGTCCGCAATCCGCACTTCAACTCCAGGTAGAGCAAAGCCTACGGTTCCAGGGATACGTTCTCCATCGTAGGGGTTGGATGTAATCATTCCAGCTTCTGTCATGCCATAGCGTTCCAGAATCTTGTGGCCCGTTTTGTTTGTCCATGCCTTATGAACTTGTTCGGTCATCGGCGCCGAACCCGATATAAAGAGTCTCATTCCCTTGCAATCGTCAGAATGAAAGTCTGGGCTAGCGAGAAGGCGAGAATAGAAAGTTGGCACTCCCATCAGCACGGAAGCTTCGCCGCGCATTCCCCGAAGTATTTCGGAAACATCAAAAGTCGGCAGAAAGATTACTTTGGATGCATTGAGTAGGGCGCAATGAAGAGCGACAAAGAGCCCGTGTATGTGGAATATGGGTAGGGCATGCAGCAAGACGTCTTCTGGCTCAAATTGCCATAATTCATGTAGTGTCAGGGCGTTTGATGCCAAGTTCTCATGGCTCAACATAGCTCCTTTGGAGCGGCCTGTGGTTCCCGAGGTATAGAGAAAGGAAGCGAGGTCGGAATCGGATCGAGGTGCTATTTCAGTTTTTGGATCAGTCTGCAGAGCTTCTCCCCAGAATGCCTCTGTTTCGTTGTTCCCCAATAGTATCGTTTTTGAGACACCTTGAGCCTGAGCAATCTCCGACAAATCAGCCAGATTTTCCAAGCCACAAAAGAACAGGCTAGGTTTTGCATCACCAAGGAAGTACTCGACTTCAGTTGCCGTGTAAGCGGTGTTTAGTGGGACAAATATCCCGCCACTTCGCAGAACAGCCAGGTAGAGCGCCACTGCACCGGGTGTCTTGTCCACCTGAGCCACCACACGGTCTCCCACCTTGAGACCATTCTCCAAAAGTTTGGCAGCCATCCGTGCGGAAAGATCATCAATCTCGCCAAAGCTATAGCTTTTCCCCCCGGGTATTTCGAGGAAGGTTTTATCGAGTTTTGTAGCGTATCGCTCTTGAAATAATTCGAATAAATTTGAGCTCACGATTTCTTCCCCTTGTGTGATGAGATATAAATAATAGAAGCCAGTTGGTGGTTTATCACTCTTAGGGGAATTGCAGCAAATAATCTGCGATCTGTCTAACCTGTGGATTGTCTGAGCCGTACTGTTCGAGCAACTCCAAGATTTGTTTCGCTTCTTCAATCTGCCCCAGTTGTATTTGGTAACTGGCTGCCGCAATACCTATGTAGATTTGATCTGGGTTTGAGTCATAAGTTTGCGCGATCTCTGAGATCGCCAGTTCTGTTTGCCCAGCTTCATACAGAGCAACTGCATAAACGTAACGGTAGTGAGCGTTATCTGTGTTTAGATTCGAAGCCCGCTCTAGGTTTAGCAGGGCTGAGCTTCGTTCCCCGGTTCTGATCTGCGACAAACCAAGTGCATAGTATGGCTCAGCCTGATCAGGGTAGGCGGAAATTGCGCGACGTAAGCTGGTACCAGCGGCATTTTCATCACCGATACTTGAATAAAGAGCTGCCTGATTGATTAGGGCAGGCATCCAGTCGGGGGCAATCCTGAGCGCCTGATCTACCGTTCTCAACGCATTTTCAGTATCGCCCAGACTGCTATAGAGAGCAGAGAGTTGCAGGGCGTTGCCAGGAGAGTCCTGCTGTGATTCCAGAGCTCTTAGCGATTCTGTTAAAGCTTGAGAGAGTCTGTTCTGCTGTTCAGTATTTAGTTGAGTCTGGTCCAATGAGGCTAACTGGCGTGTTGTCGCCAGTCGAACGGATAAAAATTCATCCTCTAACAAGGGAAAAAGTAGGCTTTGAGTCTGTTCTAGCGGGAAGTTGGCCAGTGCAGAAACTGCTCCCTGCCTTTCGATAACTGAATCAGAACGGCTGTATCTGCGAATGGCGTTAAAGGCCGTTTGGGAACCGGTTGCGCCTATTTCCTGCAGTAGCCTAGAGCGCGCGATTGAGTTGGTGTCCGGTTCAGAGAGCACAGAAAACAAACGGCTTAGGCGCGTGTTCTGAGGTTGTTCCGATTCGGCCAAATGCTCTGCGTAATGGCTTCCGACATTTGGCCACCATTGGTTGAAGTATTCCACGGCCCATTGATCAGACTCCTCCATATGACACTGGGTGCAGGCGTTGGGACTATCGAATTCCTCTGATAGATCAGGTCGTGGCACACGAATATTGTGGTCTCGACGACCATCAATAACCATGAAGTTGCTTGCCGGCATATGGCAGTCGACGCAGAGCGCTCCAGCACTCTCGAGGGGATGGAAATGATGCTCTTCAGTGTCGTAAAGGCTGGGCAGGTGGCATTGGGCGCAAACTTGGTTTGGCTCCGCCAGTAACTCCAGGCTGTGGGGTTGATGGCAGTTTGAGCAGGTAACGCCCATATCGTGCATTCGGCTCTGCGTAAATGAGCCCATCACAAAAACTTCTTCGCGGATTTGGCCATCCAGATGATATAGAGGCTCCTCAACGGGGCTGATCTGAAAGGCGTCGTGATAACTGCCGAGAAAGGGTTGAAGCTCTGTGCGCAGTGAATGGCACTGAGCGCAAACTTCTTGTTCCACTTGAGGTCCAGAGGCTCCAACCTGAGAGGCAACAGCACTTCCAGGTTCTGTAAAGGCCCATCCACCTGTGGTTTCGAGGGGCCAGGGGAAGCCGCCATTTTCTGTGCTTGGGTCTTGATTCGCTACCCAGCTTAGATGCTCAGATCCTTCGCCATGACAAGCTTCACAGGCAACGTTAATTTCTGACCAACTGGTGTCAAAGGAATTGGATTCTGTTTGGTAGTTTTTTTCTAGATTGGTTGAGTGACAAGCAGCGCAGCTTGTGTTCCAAGTAAAGGGAAAGGAGGTCCAGTGAAGCAAATCTCCTGCTTCAATGTCATCTTCGCTATAAAGATTAAACCAACGCTGACCGCCCTCAGATTCTGGCCGACTATCCCAGGCTAGGTTCAGTGCTTGTTTACGCCCATCTTCAAAGCTAATGAGATATTGCTGTAGAGGTTCCCAGCCAAAAGTATGGGTGATTTCAAATTCTTCCATTTCGCCCACAGAGTTGTCCGTGGTGACGTAGTATTTTCCATCCCTTTCAGAGAATTGACTGAGAATGTCTCGATACAGAATCTCCGCACCGCCAAAGTCGCCTAGCACAGTTGATTCGGTGGCTTCGGCCATAGAAAGCTGGTGATGACTTCCCTGCCAGTCTTGCCACTCCTGCTGATGGCAACTGGCACAGTTCTCTGCACCGATATAGTCCGCCAATGCTTCTGATAGCGTCAGCGGTAGGGACATCAAGGTAACAACTAGGCAGAATGTGCGTCTAGATGACAACATACTTCAATCTGGCTCGGCGAAAGCTGGCTAGTCTAGCAGCAGGTAAGGTACTTGGATAATTTTGATTTGATTGTAATTGGTGGGGGCTCCGGTGGTGTACGAGCTGCCCGAGTCGCCGCAAGTCGTGGCTACAAAGTGGCAATTGTTGAGGATACCCATTGGGGAGGAACTTGCGTAAATGTTGGCTGTGTTCCGAAAAAGCTCATGGTCTATGCGTCGCATTTCTCCCATGAAATGGAAGACGCCCGGGCATTTGGATGGTCTGTGGAAAGCGGTGAATTTGACTGGCCGCATTTTATGAAGAAAAAGGACGCTGAGATCAGTCGTCTAAATGGCATCTATCTAAAACTGCTAGACAATGCTGGGGTGACGATCATAGACGGCAGGGGCTTCATCGAAGATGCCAATACTGTGGTAGTCGGTGACAACAAATACTCGGCAGAGCGTATTCTAATTGCTGTTGGGGGTGAGCCTTTTAAACCTAATGTGCCCGGTTCCGAGCACTGCATAACCTCAGATCAAATATTCTTTTTACCAGAACGCCCAAAATCCATTGTGATTGTCGGAGGCGGTTTTATTGCGCTTGAGTTTGCCTGCATATTGGCTGGAATGGGTTCAGCAGTCACATTGCTTTATCGAGGAGAGCTGTTTTTAAGAGGCTTTGACAAAGATATTCGCGAACGCATGGTGGGCATGATTGAAAACAGCGGTATCGATTTGCGCCTATCGACGGATATTGAAGAAATCGGGCTTTCGGGTGAGGGTAAGAAAAATATCCGTCTAACTGATGGTGGTGAACTTGAATCCGATGAAGTGTTTTACGCAACGGGCAGGATTCCACGCACAAAAGACCTCTGGTCCGATCAACTAGATATTCAGACGTCAAAGCAGGGCGCTGTTTTAGTGGACGATAACTTTGAGTCAAGCGTACCAGGCATATATGCGCTAGGAGATGTGGTCGGCAGAATGGCTCTTACGCCTGTAGCAACGGCGGAAGCCATGGCTCTAGTTGATTACTGGATGGAAGCTAAGGCTGTGGACATTGACTACAGCATCATCCCCTCGGCTGTTTTTACACAGCCAAACATTTCTAGTGTTGGGATGACAGAAGATCATGCAATAGAGAAGGGTATTCCCTACGCTGTGTATGAGACCGATTTTAAGCACCTAAAGCACAACCTGACTGACCGCAGCAGTGAACGCATTTATATGAAGATGTTAGTTCACAAGGAGACTGATAAGGTTCTCGGAGTGCACGCCATAGCTCCAGACGCAGGTGAAATGATTCAAGGTGCGGCAGTCGCCATAACGGCAGGTGCCACCAAAGCAGATTTTGACCGAACTATAGGTATTCATCCGACCATGGCAGAAGAACTAGTTACTCTCAGAACAGCTCGCGATAGTTAGGTCGAAGTGGAAGGAGGGCCTATGTCTGATTCGCAGCAAATAACGGAGGAGCTTCGGGAGCGAAGAGAATTTGTTTTTTTGATCCTCGCTGGATTTTTCATCTGCTCGATGACCTTGCTCAATGTTATTGGCATCACGCGTTTTGTGCAGTTAGGACCTATGCAGTTAGCCGTCGGTGTGCTGCCGTACCCATTGACCTTCCTCTGTACTGACCTCGTTTGTGAGCTCTATGGCAAGCGCAGAGCGAACCGTATGGTCACTGTGGGCTTAATACTGAATTTCTTTATATTGGCTGTGCTGTATCTGGGGCAGCTTGTTCCAGCAGTGGGTATGGAATCTCGGCCACCTTGGCAAGACATTCCTCTATCTGGAGAGGTAGGGCTGCCCAACGGAACTGTGGCGAGCGGATCCATTGAACTCTTTGGCCTAATTTATGCCACCACTTCCGGTGCAGTATTCGCTTCTATGCTGGCATACGTTGCCGCTCAGTATATCGATGTACGCTTGTTCCATTTCTGGAAGCGGTTAACCAAGGGAAAACACCTCTGGTTGCGTAACAACTTCAGTACCATGATGAGTCAGCTGGTGGATTCTTTTATGGTAATAAGCGTTACCTTCGGCGCGGCATTTCTTCGGGGAGAAATGGCCTTAGGACTGCTTTTGGTGCTGATGTTTAATAACTACCTATTTAAGTTTTTCGCAGCTGCACTGGATACGCCGCTAGTCTATTTTCTGGTGTGGAAGCTCAAGCCTTATTTGCAGATCGAGGATCAAAAGTACGAATAGAAGTTTCTAGCTAATGCTCTATTTGCCCCAGATTAGCGTCGATCTCTGCGCCATTAATGGCAGGGTTTTCAGCGCAGAATTTAAGGCAGTTCGCTATTTCTTCTGGATTTACTAGTCGACCAAAAGCGTTGGCTTCGCCTAGCATCTTCATAATTTCTTCGTCTTGGCCAATATGATCACGCAGCATCTCAGTGTCGGTAAAGCCGGGGCAGATAGACGCGGTGTGAATGCTCTGGCCGATGAGATCCTGGCACGTCGCCCGCATCAGGCCGAGTACCGCATGTTTTGAAGTGGAGTAGGTGAGGGTGTTAGCCACCGCCTTTTTAGAAAGAGTTGATCCAAGGTAGAGAATGCTGGAGCCGGGTTTCATTCTAGGTAGCAGCAATTGGTTTAGCTGCTGTGCTGCGATCAGGTTAACCTGCATCACCCTGGAAAATTCAGGAGCATTTTGGAGACTATCTTTCAGCAAAAGCGCTGCGTTGTGTACTAATACAATGCGGTCTGGGGTTCCCACTAAGTCCAGTAAGTCACCACCCATCTGGTGGGGCCAATCGGTGTCTGACAGATCCACTTTGCATTGCGTGGCTAGGTCTAAATCTGTGGGGCTTCTAGAAAGGTTAATGGCTCGATATCCGTCGCTGACAAATGCCCGGATCGTTGCGAGGCCAATGCCGCGGCTTCCGCCGGTGATAATTAATAACTTATCCATCTTGACCAGCCTCGGATTCGTCCTCAGCTCTCCACACACAAGACCCCCACTGGCCGGGACCGGATGAGACTTTCATTTCCACCTGTCGCACATCGTAGTGGCTTATATCAGAATCTTTCATTAACTGGCCCAATAAATAGTTGGCAAATTCCTCGACGGTAGAATTACGTATGGGCAGTACCAGAGTGTCAGAAGTCAAAAAACGCATTTCCTCGCCGTTAAAGATGACCAAGTACTCCTGTTCTTGCTTTTCTATTTTTAGGTAGGGTGAAAGTCCGGGAAGTAGTAGATATTCATCAAGTTTTTCGCAGAGATTTTGAAGTTTGCTCTTAAATTCCCCATAGCTAAAACAGAGACCGTTTTCCCCAACCGGAGCAACGATACTCGCCGAAACAGCAAAATTGTGGCCGTGAAGCCTTTCCCGTTCGGTTTCAGAAAATATAGTGAAATGCCCTGCAGAAAATTTTAAGTATTCTTTGGACAGTTCGATGGTGGTGAGTTGGTTCAACGCCTTGGCTCGGTAACTAGTTCTTTGCGTTCAAACTATCAGTTTCTTTTCTTATTCGCCATGAAGTTGATTTAATCAGACTGAATCTTTAGCCATTCTTCATGGCTGATCGATGAAAAATAATTGTCGCGCAAGAAATGGATCGTTTTGAGGCTGAGGAAAGCATCAAACCAAAGATCTAAATGATATTGATAACGCTGAAATTTGCGAGCAGCCTCTAATTCATCTTTTTCATACAAGGGGGCCAGATGTGTAATCGCTGATTCGCAATTCAAGTTTTTTAGAGCTTCTTTGAATTCTTCTGGTATTTCTTTGGTGCGGAACCATTCAGCGGGATGTGTGCATTTAAGAAGAGTCAGGCCTTTAGCAAAAACCTCAAAACATTTCGGATGGTAAAAAATTTCCTCTTTCTCAGGCTGTGTGCTCGCGATCAATTTGGAAACGGCTGGGCCTGTACCAAAGGGTACGCGATCAGATAATCGACATTCGAGTTCAACCGGGTCTGAGCATATTTCAGAGACGCCCTGGTTTTTTTGCATCTTATTGAGAATATAAAAATCTTCTCCTCCGGCACGTTTGGGGAAACCACGTACCTGAGCGTAGCTAGAAAAATTCAATGCCAGCAAGCTCCCTGTGGGGTTGAATCCGTAGCTAGACCCGGCTACATCTAGCTGTTGACGATAGGCCCGATTGCGGAGATCGTATATCTGAGTGACCTGATAAAGTTCCGGGTCCGTCTTTAGATATCGGTGTGAATAGACGCCGGCTGAGCAATCCTGCAGCTTAGGAGTGAAATAATTTGCTGGAAGATGGGCGTCGGCGTCGGTCGTATGCACCCATTGTGAATTAAGTTGTCCTGTCGCGTGGAGTTGCAAAGCAATATCACAACCAATTTTCCGAGCCAATCCAACACCCTGGTCTTTAGGGATAGGGTGTGCCGAGCAGCGATCTACCAGGAGAAATTGAATTGAACAATCTACCGCTTTTCGCCAGCTAAGATGTTTGGAGACTGCTTCGACTCGAGAGAGTAGGTGCTGAGCTTGTTCAAGGCAGGTGCTAGCTTGTTCCAAGTATGGCTCGCTGCAGGGCTCTGGTCTGTTAATTACTAGTATCACCAAAAGTTGTTCGTCTTCGGGCCAGGCTTTGATTAAGCGGAGAATGAAATTTGGAGATTCAGCAAAGGCCGGAATAACAAGACAACGTTCAAACTTAGAGTTGGAGGGGCAGTCCAGCTCGCTCGATTCAGGTTCGGCGTAATGATCTAGGTATTTTTGAACTGGCTTGAAGTTCAATTGAACTAATGGAGGTAGGGGCGGATCGGAAGGCGCTCAACAAGCTCGGCTTCGAACTCCAACAATTCCTGCAGGCGTTCCTGAATTTCTTCATCGGCGAAATATTCCCGCGCTAATTCGAGAAAGAGTCCGTTATGTCGTTCCTCTGAGCGCGTAATAGCTTCGTAGAAGCTCTTTAAATCTCCCTTTGGAAGAGCCTTAGCTAACATGCCGAATCGTTCAACGCCACGCGCTTCGATAATCCCACCAACTAGCAACCTATCGAGAAACCCCTCTTCGCGGGTGGTGCGTACTTGAGAGCGCAATTCGTTCACGTATTCGTCTTTCTCATCAGGCAAGAGCTTGAGTCCACGTTCGTGGAGTAGTCGAACACACTCGCGGAAATGAGTCATTTCCTCAATGGATAAATCAATCATTTCCGTCACCAATCTTTCGCGGTCACGAAAGTGCAAGGCCATGGACATTGCCATGCCTGAAGCTTTTTTTTCCGCCGCAGCGTGATCGTTAAGAAAAGTGTTAAAACTGGTAAGAACCGCCTCCACCCAAGAGTCCGGTGTTTGGGCTATAAGCCGAATCATTTTAGAGGAAACTGCGCGCAGCTAAAAAACGCAGTGTGCTTCGAGCAGTTCTATCGCTTGCTCGATGCTTTCGACATTCAGCGAATCATTAATTCGGTTGATGTGAAACTTTACCGCTCGAAGAGGGATGCGAAGTTCATTCGCTGTCTGGCGTTGCGACATTCCATCCTTTAATTGCTGAGCAATACTAAGTTGTCTGAGGCTAATTATGGGGCCATCACTTAGCCAGTCGCATTCGGACAATCTGAGCAAGTAGGGAGCAATCTCTTCATATACTCTGGCTTGTTCATCGGATAAGTATTCGTTTGAGCTAGCCATATGCACCGCAATGACGGTATTTCTTATTCCAGAAGATCGCTGCACGCTTGAAATGCCAGATAACATTCCGGCTTGTTGGAGTCTCAGTCTGATCTCCTTCGAACGAGCAAAATTAGTATCCAGAGCGGAGGCTTTATCCCAGTTAAATTCGACTCCGTACTCTAGTCCGGCGGATAACAGGGCGTCATCTGTGTAGAGTTCATCATCAAAATATTCGCCGCGAAAATTCACATATGAACCAAAACATCTACAGCTTGGATTGCTGAACGATCGGCCATCAAACTGAATCTGTTGAATCATCATCCCACTAAGATCATGCTGTGATTTGAGCATGCGGCAAAGACTGCCCAGATCTTCCACTTGTGTAGCGTAATGGATACTGGCCAGATAGTTGAGCGTGTGGGTTGAATTTTGGGCTCTAGGCATCGATGGTATTAACCATTCACAACTTGAGAACTAGACTATAAATGCTTAAAGAGGTTCTTGTAAATCAGCTTTATTGTTGTTTAGCTGCGCGCCAGAGCAAACAGGGATGTAGTATTGAAGGGACCACATGAAAGACATCAAATCTGACTTGTCCAATATTGAGGTATTGTTCGTCGATGACGAGGAGCAAACGCTCAAGTATTTGTCGCGCGCATTTTCGTCGATGTGCAGAGTTCGTCTTGCAGCGAATGTTGATGAAGCGCTCGCTGTGCTGAAGGAGTCTAGAGACGTTGGCGTGGTGGTGACTGATCAGGTTATGCCTGGAGCAAGGGGCACTGAACTATTGCGATGGGTCAGCGAAAACCGGCCTCATATTGTACGAATTCTTACAACCGCCTATGCCGATTTAAATAGCGCAATTGAAAGTATAAATCGTGGGGAAGTATTCCGTTTTGTGGAAAAACCCTGGACATTGCCGGATCTAGAAGCGCTGTTGCAGGAGGCCATAAGTCGTTTTCGAGAGAAGCTTTCTGCGACAGATTACGGCTCGGTTGGCGATGAAATAATTTTGCACAACATGATGACTGAAGTTGCCAGCGATTGTGAGAGTTGGAAGCTTTATGCGATGCACTCCCTGGATCAGTTGGGCGACTACGAAGCGGGCATTGAAGCTATTGCAAATAAACATATGGTGGCGCTCACGGACAATTTGGACGAAGCCCGCGCAGCGAGGCTGATAGAAAAGTTGGATTCCTATATCGATGAGAACTTTTTGTCCAAAACCGCTTTGGCGCAGGTGCAGATTGCTGTGAACCGAGCATTCAATACCGATACAAACCACTAAGGTAGATATGGCAACTAAAAGTCGTCAGCTTAATTCAACCGTCACATTTAAGAATAGTCAGAGAAACGAAGCACGAGGTTCTTTAATAGGGATCACGCGGCAGACGGTGTCTATGGAGGTCTATGACCCTTATTCTGTAGCGCAGATGTCTGAGATGCTGACGGATCTAACGGTTCGAAGGCAGGGAAGGGTTGTTTATCAGGGTAGCGCCGTGGTGACCTCGCTGGTCAATACGGGAATCTACTTAGTGCTTTCGGCGACGCTAACGGAACCCTGGAAAGATGCCACCGAGGTAATAGGAGACCGACAGGCGCTAAGATCTGAAGTAGACAGCTTTCTAGCAGACCTAGACGTTTACAAAAGTGTGAGATCGGATTTTCAGGTAGCTGTCGGTCGTTTGCGCACTGATTTGTCGGAGTTAAGCCGCTGGATAGAGCAAATGGACATGGTAGCGGATGCCAGAGGCGTTGGTCAGAGCGGGACACTTCGTGATGAATATGTCGATGAGATCAAGGAGGCTGTGCTTCCTCACTTGTATCAGCACATGGCGAACTTCGAAGGCGAGTCGAAGTTTGTTCCTGAGGAGCTATCAGATATCCATAGAGTCTGTGCTCAGAGGGATCTCCACCCGCTGATGTTGCGGTCGCCCTTCGTTCACAGAACCTACGTAAAACCCTTGGGTTATGCCGGCGATTATGAAATGGTAAATATGATGGTTCGAAACCCCAATGAGGGGCCAAGTACCTACTTCAAGATCATCAATAGCCTGTTTTTAGCCGGTGGGCCGGCAGAGGCTCACCGCAACAGAATCGTCATTTTGAAACAGCATCTAAACAAACAAATTGATGCGGCGATTGCCTCAGGTAAAACGTTCAAAATTCTGAATCTCGGTTGTGGTCCCGCAGTGGAGATACAGCAGCTGCTGGAAGAGAGAAATGTGCCCGCAAATGTGGAGCTTACCCTGATAGATTTCAGCCAGGAAACTCTAGATTACACCTATGAAAAAGTGACCAGGAGACTCGCAAATCATAATTCAGGTATGAGACTAAATGTGGTCCATCGTTCTGTCGACCAGATCTTAAGGCAGTCGGCCAGAATCAAAGAGACCGACAGGGATACCTACGATTTTATCTATTGCGCGGGTCTGTTTGACTATTTCTCCCAGAAAGCGTGTAGCCGAGTACTTAAGCTATTCCACGCGCTCGTCAAACCGGGTTGCTGGGTTCTTTCTACCAACGTGCACAAGGACAATCCAGCGCAAGCTTCTATGGAGTACATCGCTGAATGGCATCTTGTATATCGGAATGAAAAAGATATGGAGGCTCTTATACCGAGCGATTGGGAGCAGAAGGTTTATTGCGACGATACCGGCGTAAACGTATTTCTGGAATACAAAAAGGCCGAAGAGGCTTCGTGACTGATCAATCAGAACTGCGTAAACAATATCTGCTCGCTAATGCAGCGGATAGATGCCAGCGGTCGCGAATCGGGTGCGTAGTTGCACTTATCGCCTTTCCCATGGGCACCTCTTTGGATTTGGTCCTCTATCCAGAATTGTTGTCCGAATTAACCTTGATCAGATACATCAGTTTGGTTGTGGTGGGGCTAATATTATTCTTTCACCGATTTGACTGGTTCAGAGAGAATATCTTTGTGACGGGTTTTGCAATGCCATTCACTGTCGCAATTTCAATGTGTTTGATGATCGCTACAACAGAAGGCTTCGCCGGTCCATATTACGCTGCTCTGTGCCTCCTCATCGTTGGTGTTTCCCTACTCCTGCCCTTCACTCTTTCAGATGCAATAGTGCTGCTGGTATTCACAATGGCGTCCTTTGTTGCTGCTGGGTTTTACTACGGGTTAGATCTGGATTTATGGCGTATCGTCTACAACAACATCTATTTTGTCTTAGTGACAGGAATAATAGCTTGCGCCGCTAGCTACTTTGCTGAAAAGGCACGAGTCAGGGAGTTCTCACTGAGGTATGAGCTAGATCAGAAGAATCATGACCTGGATCAGCGTAATCACGATCTAGCCGAGTTGGATCGAATGAAGTCCAGTTTTTTCGCCAATATCAGCCACGAACTAAGAACTCCTCTAACGCTAATTTTGTCTCCAGTAGAAGACATGCTGCGCGGAACGCAGTTACCTGAGCGGGTTAAAACTCAGCTTGTATTCGTGCGAGACAATTCCTATCGCTTATTGAATCTAGTGAACGATCTTCTAGATGTGATGAAGCTGGAAGAGGGGATGACTCGCTTGGAAAGGGTTCCGGTTAAGCTCAATTCCTTGGCAAATAATGTGGTGGGAGGTATGCGCCATTTTGCTCAGCAACAGAATGTCTCTCTTAGCGCAGTGGAGTTGGACGATGTGACCGTGAAAGGAGATCAGAGGGCTCTGGAGAAAATCATAATAAACCTCGTGAACAATGCCGTTAAGTTCACGCCTCAAAGGGGAAAGGTCGCGGTCAATATTATGAAGGAAGGCAACTGGGGGGTTTTATCTATTGAAGACACCGGGCCGGGCATCGAGGCGTCTAACTTCGAGATGATTTTTGATCGATTTCAGCAAGTCGACTCTTCTTCGACTAGGAAGTATCAAGGCACCGGACTGGGGCTGGCTTTAGTCAAAGAGTTAGTCGAGCTACAGAAAGGAGAGGTTTTTGTCGAAAGTGAAGTGGGGCATGGCGCTACTTTTACTGTCAAATTGCCTTTGAGTCAGGGAGATGAAAATGTGAAATCACTAATAGAGCAAGCCGGCGAATTCAGCGGAGATGTGCATGCAAGGGCACGTTATGCGGCTGAGTCATCACATATGGGAGAAGAGGTAACTACTTCAGAAGTTCAGGAGTCGGGTGAGGACCATCGCCCCACCTTAGTAATTGTGGAAGACGAGCCTGACGTCAGATCTTATCTGCAGGAGGCTCTTGCAGAAAATTTTCAGATACATACTGCCGCGAATGGTAAAGCCGGTTGGGAGCTTATTAATTCCTCTCAGCCCGATCTAGTAATTACCGATCTGATGCTGCCGGAGATAGATGGCCTTAGGCTTTGTAAGATGATTCGTGAAAAGGAAGAGCTTCGTTCGGTCAAGATCATGTTATTGACCGCAAAAACCGATGAAAAAGCCAAGCTGGATGCGCTCGACAATGGTGCCGATGATTTTTTGACGAAGCCGTTCTCAACTATAGAGATCAAAAAGCGGTTGGCGAACCTTTGGTTCACCTCACAACTGCAGCGCACTATTGATCAGCGGAATAAAGAACTGGAAGAAACCTTAGGTGATTTGCAGAATACACAGGGCAAGCTGATTCAAAGTGAAAAACTGAATGCTTTGGGCCGTTTGGCGGCTGGATTACTTCATGAAGTAAATAACCCCCTGAACTACGCTTATGGCACCTTTCAGCTATTGGAGCGCGATCCAGTAATGAAGGAGCAGGAGCATATTCAAGAAATGATGGGGGATGTGCGCGACGGTATGGAAAGGATCTCCGCAATTGTTAAAGATCTAAAAACCTTCGCCTACCCAGAAGCGGTGCACATGACTCAGGAGTTTGATATTGCTGGGGCAATTGCGAGTGCGGAGCGGCTTTCCGCAAATTCGCTAAGAGGTGTAAAAATTGTCAGAGATATTGGTGAGCATACAAGGGTTGTAGGATCACAGAGCCACATCGTGCAGGTGCTTATTAATTTATTTGAAAACGCATGTCATGCGATGTCGGAAACAAGCCATGAGGCGGAGATTCTTATACGTGCAGAGGAAATGGACACAGGCCGGCTGAAGCTGTGCGTGAAAGACAACGGAACTGGCATACCCAGAGATATCGTCGAAAAGATATTCGATCCGTTCTTCACAACTAAAGATGTTGGAGCGGGTTTAGGAATGGGGTTGAGCACCTGCTACACGATAATTGAGAACCACGGAGGCGTGTTTTCAGTAGATACTGACTCGGCCTCATACACTGAATTTTATTTCGATCTGGCTCGTCCTGATGCCAGCGATCAAATACCAGCCGAAGGAGATAGCTAAGTGAACAGTCAAGTTGAGGGGAGTCCCTACGTCTTATTTGTAGACGATGAGGAAATGACACGTAAGACCTTTGAACGAATTGCCTCACAAGAGTTTCCAGTTCTGCTTGCGGGCAACGTGGCGGAAGCCAAAGATGTGCTGCAACGCCAAGGAGATCAAATCGGTGTTTTGCTCACGGATCAACGAATGCCCGGAGGGCTTGGAGTTGAGCTTCTGGAATATGCTCGCGATGAGCATCCAACCATAGTTCGCATGTTGACGACGGCTTATTCGGAATTGGAAGACGCAATTGCAGCAGTTAATAGGGGCGAGATTATTCGTTATATAGAGAAGCCCTGGAGCAACATTGATGCGCTTCTTATCGATCTTAGAGTGGCAATGAGATTCCATTTATTGGAGAGTTCGAATCAAGAGCTGATGTCCGAGAAAATGTCGGCAAAGGCTCGTGGAGCAAGGATAGAGCGGATTCAGGTGCTAGCTGCTCTAGCAGCGGCTCGCTCAGATAGCAGAACGGCACTTTCCGCTCTCGAAGCATTGCTGAGAAAGCTTTCTGAATTAAGAAATCCACTGACTAGTGCTGAAGATATATCTGTTTCAGAGATGTACTCTGGCCCAGAGGATGAAGCCAATCAAGCTATTGCGTTTGCCAAACGAATATCTATTGATCTGTCGGAAGGTAAGACCGGTGATTTAGAGAGCATGACAGGAGTTGCGATTAAAGGTGACTCAAGTACGGACCAAATCTCAGGTGCTTTCGGAGAATTCGCCGGTGAGCTAATTCTAAGGGGTATTTCCGTGATGGGAAGTGCTGATCCTTCTGCCACAGAAGTATCCATTGCGCTCAGCGAAAAAGGGACTGAACTTAAGTTTTCAAGATCAAATGGATGCCGTAATAGTTTTAGTCGATGGGTAAATTTAGGGTCCGATCATGATTCAACTGAAGCAATGGCAGACCTACTTAGATTGTATCTTCTTGTCTATGAGGCCGGCGCGGACATTGACATCGACTTCAACGAAGAAAAAGCTCTGTCACAAATTCTAATTTCACTCTCTAGCCAGGGGGAAGGAACCATTACAAAAGCTCAGGAGAGCGACTGGTTGGAGGATATTTTTATCCTGTTTTCCTGAGGCGCTATATGAGTAAAGCAAATCGTTTGGTTTTCTCGTTATTCTCTGCTGCATCTGCCGTTGCTCTGCAGTTGGTCGCGGTTGATGTTTCTGCGGCGGGTTTTCGCCTGCCAAACCAGGATGCCTATGCGACGTCCCGTGGGAGTGCTTTTGTTGCCACCGCAGACAATGCTTCAGCTGTTTACTACAACCCTGCCGGATTAGGACAGCTCGAGAGTGAGGAAATTCGTTTAGGGAGCTATCTGATAGATTTTGATGTTGGAGCAGAAATATCTGGTGTTGATTACTCGAACAACAACAAAGTTCAGGCCGCTCCCCAAATGTTCTACGCAAACCCCGGTGAGAGATTTAGTTGGGGGCTCGGGTTATATGCGCCTTTTGGTTTGGGGAATGAATGGCCTAGTTCGACACCATTTCGGACAATTACCGAAAAGGCGAAGATCGATTACGTAACTTTCTCTCCGGTTGGAAGTTTCCAAGTAAGTGAACAGCTTACACTCGGATTCGGCTTAACCTACAACTACACCAAACTAGATATTCGGCAAGGAATTGGTTTCGCTCCCGGTGACCGTATTACGGTGGCCGCTAGAGATACCGGTATGGGTTATCTTGGTTCCATTCTCTGGCAGCCCTCCGAACGACACAGCTATGGGGCAACATATCGAAGTTCGGTTGAGCACGAATACGAAGGAGTAACGAACGTATCTCTTGCTCCAGGGGAGCTTGGGACATCTCTAAACTTGGAAGTACCGGACTATCTTGTGCTCGGGTATTCTTTCAGGCCGGATAGACGAACTAACATTGAATTTAATGTCGAATGGGGAGGCTGGAGTACTGTAGGGACGCCGATATTAACCGGCACAGCTCTGGGTGACATTCCTTACCCATTTGAGTGGCAGGACGACTACATATATGAATTAGGCGTATCAAGAGTCTACGGCGACTACATTTACAGCATCGGCTATGACTTTAACAAAGCAGTCCAAACAGAAACTTTTTACAACCCAGCTGTTAGCGATACGGATAGTCATTGGCTGAATTTGGGTGTGGCCAGCGAGGGTGAGCGATTCGAATGGGCTATATCCTATCAATATGGGAAATCCAGACGGGAGGTTGACGAGGCACTCACCAATGCAGCGGGTGAAAGCGCAAATGGAATTTACCGACTGACAGCCCATACTTTTCAATTCAGCCTAGGTATGAAATTCTAATTCTCAAATTAAACGAGTTTTATCGAAGATTATGCGCAATCTTCCCTCGGAGTTAATTGACGCTCTTATGTCTCATCAGTATCATGCGCGCTCGCTGATTCTGGCGAAATTCGGGGTATAGCGCAGTCTGGTAGCGCGCCTGCTTTGGGAGCAGGATGTCGGGAGTTCGAATCTCTCTACCCCGACCAATTTTTTTGAATATTCCTTATGGAATATCTAACGAATCGAGCACCCATAGCTCAACTGGATAGAGCAACTGCCTTCTAAGCAGTAGGTTCCAGGTTCGAGTCCTGGTGGGTGCGCCATAATCAAGATTTATGGTGACTGTAGCTCAGTTGGTAGAGCGCCGGATTGTGATTCCGGTGGTCGCGGGTTCGATCCCCGTCAGTCACCCCATTTTTCTGCGATTTAGATCCATAAAGACCAGTTGAATAGCTGGCAGAACGATTGTTGAAGGGCGCTCTTCTCTGTGTCAAAATCGCGCCCCTTTCACGGACCTCTGGTTCGTGAGAACAATAGAATTCCAACCGCACGGAGTTCGAAACTAAGCGAAAGTGGCGGAATTGGTAGACGCGCTGGATTTAGGTTCCAGTGGGGTAACCCGTGAGAGTTCAAGTCTCTCCTTTCGCACCAATTTACTATTCAAGATGGCAGGTCACTGCCATTTATTTCTATTGAGGAAAACAAATGAAGGTTTCTGTTGCTGAAGCTGCGGGACTAGAAAGACGCATGACTGTCCAGATTCCGGCGGATCGTATCGAGTCGGAAGTAGACAACCGAATTAATAAAGCGGCGAAGACTGTCCGGATTGATGGTTTTAGAAAAGGAAAAGTTCCTGTTAGCGTTGTGCGGCAGAAGTTCGCTGAAGGCGTTCGTCAAGAGGTGTTGGGTGAGCTCATTAACGAAACATACGGAGAGGCTTTAAAGGAAAAGGAACTAAATCCAGCGGGTATGCCGACCATAGAAGAAAGCAAAACTGAGGATGATAAGTCATTCAGTTACACCGCTGTTTTTGAAGTTTATCCAGAAGTGAAATTGAAAGACCTAGGTAAGGTGAAGCTTGAACAGCTGGAGTCGAGTGTTGCCGACGAAGATATCAGCGACATGATCGAAAGCTTGCGTGAACAAAATGCGGAGTGGGTAAAAGCCGACCGTGCCTGCGCAAATGGAGATTCAGTTGTCATCGATTATCTCGGCAAGGTGGATGATGAAGCATTTGAAGGCGGTCAGGCAGAGGAGCAGAAAATCGAGCTTGGCTCTGGGCGCATGATCCCGGGGTTCGAGGAAGGGATTGTCGGCATGTCTGCCGGTGACGAAAAAACGATTGATGTGACTTTCCCAGAAGATTATCAAGCAGAACTTCTAAAGGGAAAGCTGGCGCAGTTCGATATAAAGGTAAGAGAAGTACAAGAGAAAGCTCTTCCGGAAATTGATGATGAGTTCATTGCCAAGTTCGGAGTAACCGAAGGCGGGAAAGAAGCGCTGGAAGCAGAGGTTCGCAAAAACATGGAGCTGGAGCTTGAGAATGCTATACAGGCTAGCTTGAAATCCGCTGCGATGGACGGACTGGCGGAAGCAAACGATATCTTGATACCAGAAGCCTTGGTTAAAGAGGAAACTCAGCGTCTTAAGCAAGAGATGATTCAGCAATATGGGCAGGGGCAGGATATTGACCTCTCCACTGTCCCTGATGATCCCTTCAGCGAGCAGGCGGCTAAGCGAGTTAAGTTGGGGCTTTTAGTTTCAGAGATTGTGAAATCAAACGAGTTGTCTGCCGATGAGGACAGAGTACGTGAAGAAATTAAGAAGATTGCTGCGGGATATGAGCAATCTGAGGAAGTAGAAAACTACTACCTGCAGAATCAGGAAGCCCGTAACGGCTTAGAGATGAAAGTGCTGGAAGATCAGGTGGTAGATCTGATCGTAGAAAAAGCCAAGGTTAAGGCGGCGACCAAGACTTATAAGGAAGTAATGGCCAGCAGACAACAGTAATTTAGAGGCATAATAGCTAAACAATTTCTCAACGGAAAAGGCGATGCATAGCGAGAATACCAACCCTCAGGGTCTAGGCCTGGTGCCAGTAGTTGTTGAGCAATCCTCTCGAGGAGAGCGCTCATACGATATTTATTCGAGGCTGCTTAAAGAGCGCGTTGTTTTTCTAGTTGGCCCGGTGGATGACCACACGGCAAACCTTGTTGTGGCGCAATTACTCTTTTTGGAAGCAGAAAACCCCGACAAAGATATTCACCTCTATATCAATTCCCCCGGTGGTTCCGTTACCGCAGGCATGTCTATCTACGACACCATGCAGTTTATTAAGCCTGACGTGAGTACCATGTGTATTGGTCAAGCCTGTAGCATGGGAGCATTCCTTCTCGCAGCAGGAGCAGAAGGGAAGAGATATTCTCTACCAAATTCACGAGCTATGATTCACCAGCCAAGTGGTGGTGCCCAGGGGCAATCTACAGATATTCAAATTCAAGCTCAGGAAATCCTAAAGATTCGCGAGAAAATGAACGAAATAATGGCTAAGCACACTGGTCAGGATATCGAGAATATCAATCGCGATACTGAGCGAGATAATTACATGAGCGCTGAAGAATCCAAGGAATATGGATTGATTGATGAGGTCGTTACCTCCCGCTGATGCTTCTTTACTCGACCCGGGTTATTCGATAACTTAAACCAGGTCGAGTCAACGAAATAGTCTGGAACTGCGTTATATGTCTGATAAAGATAACAACAGCGACGAAAACAAACTTCTTTATTGCTCTTTTTGTGGCAAGAGCCAACACGATGTTAAAAAACTGATCGCTGGGCCATCTGTATTTGTTTGTGACGAATGCGTTGAGCTTTGTAACGACATCATTCGCGAAGAAATCGAAGAAACTACCGATGCCGAAGGCGAGACTAAATTGCCTACGCCAAAGGAGATTCGCGAAAAACTCGACGAATATGTAATCGGACAAGCACAGGCAAAGAAGGTGCTTTCGGTAGCGGTTTATAACCACTACAAAAGATTGCGCGTCCCAGAGGCAAAAAGCGACGGCGATCAGGTAGAACTTAGCAAAAGTAATATATTACTTATTGGTCCTACCGGCTGTGGCAAGACTCTCCTGGCTGAAACTCTCGCTCGCTTGCTCAATGTTCCATTTACCATCGCCGACGCCACCACTCTCACAGAAGCGGGTTATGTTGGTGAAGACGTTGAAAACATCATTCAGAAGTTACTGCAAAAATGTGACTACGACGTCGATAAGGCCCAGATGGGTATCGTCTATATTGATGAAATTGACAAGATATCGCGCAAATCTGATAACCCTTCAATAACTCGAGATGTCTCGGGAGAAGGCGTTCAGCAAGCCTTGTTGAAGCTGATCGAAGGAACCGTAGCTTCAGTCCCACCACAGGGCGGTCGCAAACATCCGCAACAAGAATTTTTACAGGTTGATACGTCCAATATTCTCTTTATTTGTGGCGGTGCCTTTGCCGGCTTGGACAAGGTAGTTCGAGAGCGAACTGAGAAGAGTGGAATAGGCTTTGGCGCAGAGGTCCATAGTAAAGACGATGGCATGAGCATTGGCGATATGTTCCGAAAAGTCGAACCGGAAGATCTCATTAAATTTGGTCTAATCCCGGAATTTATTGGCCGACTGCCCGTTCTGGCCACCCTGGAAGAGCTGTCCGAAGACGCGCTCATTCAGATACTCACTGAACCTAAAAACTCGCTGACAAAGCAATATCAGCAACTCTTTTTCATGGAAGATGTAGAAATCGACTTCCGTCCAGATGCGCTGCTTGCGGTTGCCCGCAAAGCGCTAGATCGAAAAACCGGTGCTCGTGGCCTGCGCTCGATCCTGGAAAATGTACTTCTCGATACCATGTATCAGATTCCTTCACTGCCGGACGTAGTCAAAGTAGTGATCGACGGCTCAGTTATCGAAGGGGAATCCGACCCCATTTTGGTCTACGAGACTACCGGGGCTCAAACCACTGGTTCAGAGGAATAGAACCTCTTTTTCAGTTCAAAAGGTATACTCTGGTCAATCTGAGCATTTCCCTTGTATGGGGCGATATCGTCCCAATATCCAATAGAAACGGATAGAAGTAGAGCCTCTATGACTGAATCAACAACTGACCCATTGCCAAATTTGCCACTGATCCCACTTCGAGATGTGGTGGTTTATCCGCAAATGGTCATACCTCTCTTTGTTGGCCGGGAAAAGTCGGTTAACGCGATTAAGACTGCAGCCTCCGAGGCAGATAAACAGATATTGTTAGTTGCTCAGCATGAAGCTGAGGATGATGATCCTGTTCAGGATAAGCTTTATGAAGTAGGCACTCTCGCCACTATTCTGCAGTTCTTGAAGCTCCCAGATGGCACCTTAAAGATATTGGTAGAAGGTCAGGAGAGAGTGTTGCTCTCTTCAATCCGTGATAGCCAGGAAGGTGATTATTGGGAAAGTGATTTCCGTGTTCTAGAACAGCAGAAAGCTCCTGATTCTGAGTCAGAAGTCCTGATAACCACATTGCGGCGCGAGTTGGATGAGTATGCTTCTATGAGCAAGAAGCTTCCAAAAGAAGTGATGGCTTCACTGCAGGATATAAAAGAGCTCCCTGTACTGGCCGATAGCATCGCCATGCATATGCCCTTCGAACTTGAAACCAAGCAGCAAATACTTGAGATCACCGACGTATCAGAGCGTGTAAGTGCGCTATTGGAATTGGTTGACTCCGAAGTCGATTTACAGAAAGTAGAAAAGCGCATTCGCTCTCGTGTTAAGAAGCAAATGGAGAAGAGCCAGCGCGAGTACTATCTTAACGAGCAGATGAAGGCTATTCAGAAGGAGCTCGGAGATATTGACGGCGAGAGCGATGAATTCTCTGTTTTAGAAAATAAAATTACTGAGGCTGAAATGCCACAGAAGGCGAAAGAGAAAGCAGATTCAGAATTGGCAAAGCTGAAGATGATGTCGCCCATGTCTGCCGAGGCATCGGTAATTCGGAATTACATCGATTGGATGGTCAGCGTTCCTTGGTCGAAGAGATCGAAGGTTCGCCATGACCTGGCACGCGCAGAGACACTACTAGAGAGAGACCACTACGGGCTGGAAGAAGTAAAAGAACGTATTCTTGAGTTTCTGGCGGTTCAGAAGCGCGTCAAAAAGCTCAAGGGACCTATCTTGTGCCTCGTTGGGCCTCCAGGTGTGGGTAAAACCTCATTGGGCGAATCCATTGCCAAGGCGACAAATCGAGAGTTTGTTCGCATGGCGTTAGGCGGCGTTCGCGATGAAGCGGAGATTCGCGGTCATCGGCGTACCTATATTGGTTCCATGCCAGGAAAGTTGATTCAGAAACTGAGTAAAGCAGAAGTAAATAACCCGCTTTTTCTTCTCGATGAAGTGGACAAGCTAGGCATGGACTATCGTGGTGATCCTTCTTCGGCACTTCTTGAAGTATTGGACCCCGAGCAGAACTCAACTTTTAATGACCATTATCTGGAAGTGGATTTCGATTTGTCCGACGTGATGTTTATCTGTACGGCTAACTCCATGAATATTCCAGGGCCTCTTCTGGATCGAATGGAAGTGATACGCATACCTGGTTACACAGAAGACGAGAAACTGGCCATTGCGAGTCGGTATCTATTACCCAAGCAAAGTAAGGCAAATGGCCTTAAGAAAGGGGAGCTCGATCTACCAGAGAGCGCGATTCGCCGAGTAGTTCGAGAATATACTCGTGAAGCAGGTGTGCGTGGTCTTGAGCGAGAGCTTGCAAAGATCTGTCGTAAGGTAGTTACTCAAAATACCAAGGGCAAGGCGCGTAAGCCTAAGACTCTTGTTGTGACTGACGATTTGTTAGAAGAATTTCTCGGTGTTCCCAAATACACCTACGGCACCACAGAAGAAACTAATCGCATAGGCCAGGTAACGGGCTTGGCATGGACACAGGTCGGTGGAGAGCTGCTGACAATTGAAGCCTCTTGTGTTCCCGGCACTGGAAAGATTGTTAAAACGGGTTCCCTTGGTGATGTTATGCAGGAATCTATCCAAGCGGCCTTTACAGTGGTTCGTGGAAGAGCTCAGGCACTGGGGATTGACCCAGATTTTTACAATGACAAGGACCTTCATATCCATATTCCCGAGGGTGCAACGCCAAAAGATGGTCCAAGTGCCGGTGTTGGCATGGTGACGGCTTTAGTTTCTGAACTGACAAAAATACCGGTTCGATCCGATGTCGCCATGACTGGTGAAATCACTCTGCGAGGCGAAGTATTAAGCATTGGTGGAATGAAAGAAAAGCTTTTGGCGGCTCACCGTGGAGGTATCAAGACGGTGATCATTCCCGAAGGGAATGAGAAAAATATCAGTGAGATACCCGATAATATTAAACAAGATTTGAACATTAAAACGGCACGCTGGATTGATGAAGTTTTAGAGATCGCATTGGAGTCTAGCCCGACTCCGGTAGACGATAAAAGTCTTCAGAAAAACCAAAAAGAACCTGAGGCTGAGAGCAAGGATTCTGTTCGACCAAGCACTCATTAGAAATAGATGCTTGACCCGACGCTAGACCGCTTGGTATAAAGCATTGCCGGGTGCTTAGGGGATAAACATAATGACGCAAGCACCTATGGGGAGGTAGCTGAAAAGCCCTTTTTTCCGATCACACTTTAGAAGGTATCAAAACGTGAATAAAAGCGAACTAATTGATCAAATTGCATCATCCGCAGATATTTCAAAAGCCAAAGCTGGCGCAGCGCTGGACGCGGTAACTGAAAGTATTACAAACGCACTTAAATCAGGAGATTCTGTATCTCTCGTTGGTTTCGGTACATTCTCTGTGAAGGCTCGTGCCGCACGTATGGGGCGCAACCCTCAGACTGGCGCAACCATCCAAATTGCAGCGGCTAACGTACCAGGCTTTAAAGCTGGTAAAGCACTTAAGGACGCCGTCAATTAATGATTGGGGACTTGACCAACTCCTGACTTGTCAGGAGTTGGTTTCAGAAAAGGCGCATCTAGATGCGCCTTTTTTCATATTCGAAGCAGTTATTCATAGTAAATCAGCATGATTCAAAGCTTAAGAGAAAACCTTTCAGGCACAGTTGCCTTCATTCTTGTCGGACTAATCGCCATTCCCTTGGCATTTTTTGGTGTCGAATCCCTCTTTCTGAACAGCACGCGAGTGAACGATGTCGCCACCGTAAACGGTGAAGACATTACCGAGCTTGAACTGGAAAGAGCGGTAGTGACCCAAATCAACCAGATTCTTAGCTACCTTGGCGCAGATATAGACCCATCTATTATTGATGAGGCGGCGATTCGCCCTGTAGCACTTGATCAACTCATTCAGCAGAAAGCATTGCTATCTAAAGCCAAGAGAGACAACTTGGGTGTTTCCGATCAATTTTTGGGAGAGCAAGTACGTAATATGGCTAGCTTTCAGGTTGGGGGGCAGTTCAATGAAACTGTTTTCCGAAATTTCCTGACGAACTACGGCTATACACCTACGAGCTTTGCTGATGCACTTACAGAGGAGATAGTTGCCAACCAACTATTAGCCGGAGTCAGAGCTTCGGCTTTTGCTACTCAGCTTGATCTAGAGCAGCGCATCGAGCTGCTTGATGAAACCCGCTCCTACCAGTATTTCACCATTCCAGAAGCCGATGTAATGGCTTCGGTAGAGGTTCCTGAAGAAGATGTTCAGGCCTACTACGAGTTTTACCAAGAAGATTATCGGGAGCCAGAAAAAGTCTCGCTCAATTACGTTTCCCTCAATAGTGATCTCTTTTTGGAAGAGACGGCGGAACGTGGAGACCTTTCTGATTTGGTTTTGGAGCGCTTTGAACTGCTGAAAACCCAACAGGGCGATCAGAGAAGAGTTTCTCATATTCTTTTTGAGGCAGGAGAAGATGCATCTGTCGATGAACAGGTAGCAGAGGTGCAGGATCGTCTCGCCCAGGGCGAGTCTTTTTCCGATCTGGCATCAGAATTCTCTGTCGATGTAGGCTCAGCTAACTTTGGTGGCGACCTAGGATTCACTCAGGGCGGAACTTTCCCTGAAGCCTTTGAAGCGGCAATTGCTGAGTTACAGGCCGGTGAAATGACAGGGGCTGTAGAAACCGAAGCGGGAACGCATTTGGTTCAAGTGACTGAAGTCTCAGAAGTCGACTTCAGCATCGAAACCCAATATGCATCTATCGAGCTTGAAATTCGCAATGAGTTGGCTCAAGAAAATTATCTGAATGCTCTGGATGAACTCAGAGAACTTGCGTTTTCTACAGACAATCTGGACCAGCTTACGGATGCTTTTACCTATGGTGAGCAACTGGTAATCGAGACGACTGAGCCCTTTACCGAGGATGTCGGTGTAGGAATTGCCACAAACGCAGCGGTTCGAGCCGTGGCTTTCAGTGACGTTGTTCTACAGAGTGAACTAAACAGTGAGGTGATAGAGCTTTCCGAAAGTGAAGCAGTCGTTCTGCACTTAGCCGAGCTAATACCGAGCTCAATTCCCGCCTTAGATGAAGTGAGCGATCAAATAGTTGAACAGCTCCAACGAGAAGAAGCTGGAGCTATGTTGCAGGGCATTGCCACAGCGCTAGAGACGGAAATTCGCAATGGCGCGACTCTTGATAGTGTTGCCGATAGAGAAGGCTATGCTTGGCAAGCAGCCCTTGATACTCCTCGGGGAACAGCTGGAGAGGTAGGAACTTTGATCTTCTCAACTCTCGTTGACGTAGGTCTACCTATCGTTTCGGGAGGGCGCACTAGCGATGGCAACTATCACGTCTTCCGCATCACGGATGCCGTGGCCGGTCAGATGGAAAATCAGAGCGCTGAGCAACTTGCTCAAGCGAGGGAGCAAGTTGCTCTCGAGCGGAGTGAGTACGAATGGGCCGCCTATACCGCGAGCTTGGAGGAAAACTCCAATATCGATCGCAAGGTGGACTATTCAGTAATAGATACTGAAATCTAGGTATTTATTCGAGCCAATAAAAAAGCCCTCCTAGGAGGGCTTTTTTGTTTCTAGCCTAATTTGCAGTTAGTGCGACTAAGACTGCAGAGCAGCTTTATTCAGGAAGGAGTTTGGTTCACGTCCCTCAAGAACTTCAATAACGCTGTCTACGGTCTGTGTACGGCGACGCAGAATAGAGGTTTCTGAATACCAGGCCGCATGTGGCGTGATAATGCAGTTTTCAAACTTATAGAGTGGATGTTCTGCTTGGCCCTTGTCTTCCATCAAGACGTCCAGACCAGCACCACCGATTAGACCTTCTTCAAGGGCTTGAACCAGATCGGGTTCATTTACGATTGGCCCACGAGCTGTGTTGATAAGGTACGCGGAGTCCTTCATCGCTTTAAAGGCTTCGTAGTTGAACATGCCCTTAGTCTCGGGTGTAAGGGGGCAGTGAATCGAAATAAAGTCACTTTCAGCAATAATCTGATCCATCTCGGCTTTAGTCGCGCCGGTTTCGGCCGCTGCTTCTGCAGTCACAAATGGATCGTAAGCGAGAACATTCATGCCCAGAGCCTGTGCTCGGTCATTGATAAGGCGCGGAATACGGCCAAAGCCAACCAGACCTAAGGTAGCACCAACAGTAGAGTTGATGTTCATACCTTCTTTTACGTCCCAGATACCTTCACGAACCGTGCGGTTGTATAGGAAGACTTTGCGATTCAGAGTCAGCATCAGAGCAATAGCGTGAGTTGCCACCTCTTCAATGCAGTAAGTTGGAATATTGCCCACCATAATGCCTTTGGCATTACAGGCATCTACGTCGATGGTGTTTACCCCAATACCATTGCGGATAATCAACTTGCACTTTTCCATACCGTTAATGATCTCAGGAGTCATCTGCGCGTAGGTATTGATTACGGCATCCGCGTCTTTTACCTCGTCCGCAAGAGTTGCCGGGTCGGTAACTTCAACAAGCTCAGCATCGACCTTGTCTAACATCTCTCTCTCAATAATAAGATCAGGGAAAATATTGTCCGTAAGAACGACCTTAAATTTACTCATTGTTCTTTTGTTCCTGGTTGGTGGGATTTAGGGGTGAGTATTCTACGCTAAATAATGGACTGGATCGAAGATCGAATTTTGGTATATCCGTTTGGAGGTCTATCCCTGCTGCTGCATTCATTGGTACAAAGATTGCACCCAGATTTCCGCTCCACAGAAATATGGCCTGGGAGTCCTGTAGAAAGGATTCAATTGAGTCGATCCTTCTGAATTCTCATTCTAAAACTGGCTAGTAATCATCCCATTGATTACTTGAGTGAGCCCTTATTATCGATATAATCATGCGACACATGATTTTCATTCGATCTATGGGGCGCAGATGATAATAAAAAGACTGATAGGTATTAGCCTGGCAATTTTTGCCAGCATGGCGATATCCCAAGAGACACCCGAATGGCAAATTGCCGATCCAGCCGAGCTGGCTGTGATGTGCGGCGTATGTCATGGGCCGACCATGAATGGCTCTATCCGCAGGGATGGGCCTGCCTTAGTGGGTTTGAGCGCAGAATACATAGCTAGACAATTGCGAGGTTTTGCGGACGAATCTCGCGGTTACGATGATAGGGACGTACTCGGAAAATTCATGGAGCGCATGAATGGCATGCTCAGAAATGAAGAAACCATAGTTGCCGTATCCGAATATATCGCGAATACCTACGCGCCTAATCCTGAAGAATACGACGCACGACCTCGCACATGGCTCTGGCAATCCGAGTACGGCAGCTTTGATTTATCTGGTGGTGATGCAGAGTCAGGGCAGGTGCTCTACGCTACTACCTGCTTTGCATGTCATGGTGCTGATGGCGAGGGTCTCGATGCGATGTATACAGATACACTGAATCATTTTTCCGCTGAATATCTTGCACGACAGCTACAGTACTACCGAAGCGGTGTAAGGGGTGCCCATCCTGGTGATACCTACGGCGCGCTAATGGCACCCATGGCTGCAAATCTTTCCGATCAGGATATAGCTGATCTTGTCACCTATATCACTGGCGAGCTCTAGAGTTACTGAGGATACAAAGCATGAATATCAATTCTTTAAAGATCATTTCCCTGTTTATCTTCAGCGCAATTTTGATGGCATGTTCTGCTTCTGATGAGGCAACTCCTGATGCAGTTATTGAAGCCACTTCTGAAACATCTGTCGACGCAATTAGCACCTCGGCGGATGCATCGGTAACGCAGGAGAGCGCTGCTCGGTTTAATGAGGTAGCCCCCTTTGATTTGGCGAGTCTCTACGATGAGTCTACAGCCACTAGGGCGGAAGTTATGATGACTGCCTACCTGGAGGAAAATCGCGGGTGGTGTCTGGACGCGCCTAGTGCGGTATCCGGTATTGCTGGACTGCACACTCATACCTGCTATCTATACAGGAATGATGGGGCAGACGGAGTGGCTCACGATCAGGCATTTATTGTTGAGCTAGCTGAGCAACACGGCATCTTCTATTTAGTCGACTATGATCTATGCCTAACCATGTTTGAGCCGGAAGAGGGTTCCTTCGTTGCGCTGGAGGCTTGTGGCGGAGACCTTTCTCATCTGCAAAAAATGACTATGAGTGAAGAAGGCTTGGTTGCCTCAGCCTATGCACCTGAACTATGCATGACGACAGGAGAGTATACGACTCCGGGTGGAGGGGGGAATCCGATGCATATCATTCGCAAACTCACTTTTGAAAATTGTGATCCCTCTAGGCTCGACTACCAGGCTTGGGAATTTCGCACTGATTGGCCCGGGCTGGCAGCAGATTACCTAATTACAGAAGAACGCGCATATCCAAGCCTTGCGGTAGGGATGGGCATGGGGGGATGATTTAAAGGCGGGTATTCTGAGCTAAAACATGCGAGGGGACGATGTGGAAAGTGGGGCTGCGTTGAGACCAAGTCCGGAACTGGCTCCCCCGGCCCTCGCGCAGAGGCGCGGGCGTTAAATCGGGAGAAAGCAGTGCTTTCACAATTCCCGATTTAACCCAACTGAGCTCCTCCCAGCAGAGATAAAACCAGAACAATAAAAAAGGCCACCCATAAGGTGGCCTTTTTTATTGTTTGGCTCCGCCTGCTGGGCTCGAACCAGCGACCCAATGATTAACAGTCATTTGCTCTACCAACTGAGCTAAGGCGGAATCTTGAGGCCGCGTATCTTATAGACGTGCCCCAAATGGGTCAATAGACTGTGAGCCCCCAAAATGGCATTTTTTAACTGGCACTTTCCTTGACTGATTCCGAGACAAAAAGAGACTTTGATTTAACCTCAAAATACCAGCCCGCAGGAGATCAGCCGCAGGCGATTTCCGCCCTCTTGGAAGGGCTAGATGACGGGTTGGCCAGCCAAACTCTGCTGGGGGTAACTGGCTCAGGCAAGACATACACCATCGCCAATGTTGTAGCTCAATCGAATCGGCCAGCCATCGTTTTGGCCCACAATAAAACTCTGGCGGCACAACTCTACGGAGAGTTTAAGGAGTTTTTTCCCCGTAACTCAGTGGAATATTTTGTTTCCTATTACGACTACTATCAGCCGGAAGCCTATGTCCCCTCTTCAGATACCTATATTGAAAAGGACTCTTCGGTAAATGAACACATCGAGCAAATGCGGTTATCGGCAACAAAATCCTTGATGGAGCGTCGTGACGTAATTGTTGTAGCCACCGTGTCCGCCATTTACGGTTTGGGTGATCCAGATGCCTATCTGAAAATGATGCTGCATATGGTGCGCGGTGATCTGGTGGATCAACGATTCATATTGTCGCGCTTAGCCGAACTCCAATACACCCGGAACGATACGGATTTTCGCCGGGCAACATTTAGAGTTCGCGGAGACATTATCGATATCTTCCCCGCTGAATCCGATGAGCTTGCTGTTCGTGTAGAGCTTTTTGACGAAGAAATTGAAAAAATTACGCTTTTTGATCCTTTGACTGGGGAATCAAGAGGTGAAGTTCCGCGCATCACGATTTATCCCAAGACACATTACGCTACACCAAGAGAAACCATTCTCAGTGCAGTGGATCAAATTGAATTGGAGCTGAAGGATCGCCTGACCTATCTGCGCGAGAATGATTTGCTGGTTGAGGCGCAACGACTAGAGCAGCGAACTCGATACGATCTCGAGATGATGCGAGAGCTTGGTTATTGCACCGGGGTAGAAAATTATTCCCGCTATTTGTCCGGCCGAGCACCCGGCGAGCCGCCTCCTACACTATTCGACTATGTTCCCGATGATGCCATTGTGGTGGTGGACGAATCTCACGTCACCATTCCGCAACTTGGTGCCATGTACAAAGGCGACCGATCGCGAAAGGAAACTCTGGTGAATTATGGGTTTCGCTTGCCCTCGGCAATGGACAATCGTCCGCTGAGATTCGATGAGTGGGAGAGTCTTTCCACCCAGCTGATGTTTGTTAGTGCAACTCCAGGACCCTATGAGGATGAGAAAGCAGGAGCTGTTGTAGAGCAAATCGTTCGCCCTACAGGTTTGCTAGACCCAGAGATTGAGATACGACCTGCAACAACCCAAGTGGGTGATGTGTTGTCTGAAATCAACAAATGCGTTGAGAAGAAACAACGGGTTTTGATTACGACTTTGACTAAACGCATGTCGGAAGACCTGACAGAGTATCTAGCAGAGCAGGGCGTCAAGGTTCGCTACCTTCATTCGGATATCGATACCGTTGAGCGTATTGAGATTATTCGAGACCTGCGGCTTGGAGAGTTTGATGTTCTGGTGGGTATTAATTTGCTTCGAGAGGGGTTGGATATGCCTGAAGTTGCCCTAGTGGCCATTCTGGATGCTGATAAGGAAGGATTTCTCAGATCTGAAAGATCACTAATCCAGACCATGGGCAGGGCAGCCAGGAACGCCGAGGGTAGGGTGATTCTCTATGCAGATCGTGTAACCAACTCGATGGAGCGAGCGATCGAAGAAACCGATAGACGCCGCAACAAACAAATAGAGAACAACAAAGCCTTGGGAATCACGCCAAAAACCATTTTTAAAGACGTCGCTGATATTCTCGAGGGCGCACGTGTTGTTCCAGGCAAGAAGGGCAAGGGTTCGAGATCTCAAATCGCCGAGCCGCAAGCGGGCTACTTCACTGATGCCGCTCAAGAAGCAAACACACCCAAGCAGATCGCTGAACTAATTTCAGAGATGGAAAACCGCATGTTCGACCATGCGCAAAATTTGGAGTTTGAGCAGGCGGCTCAGCTTCGAGATGAAGTTGGCGCGCTACGAGAAAAGCTGGTCAAGTTAAGTTAGAGGTTCGACTTTGCATGGAGTTGCGAATCCGCTAGAATCGCGCGCCTCTAGTAATGCTGTACGACCGTAGCTCAGTTGGTTAGAGCACTACCTTGACATGGTAGGGGTCGGTGGTTCGAATCCACTCGGTCGTACCAATTTTCCCCTAAAAATAGGGATAGCTTTAAAACTCACGTGGCCTCTCGTAAGGGTCACCACTGAAAGGATAGACATCATGCCTACTATTACTCTTCCCGATGGCTCTCAACGCGCTTTTGATAAGCCAGTCTCCGTCTACGATGTTGCCGCTGATATTGGCCCAGGTCTTGCAAAAGCGACCTTGGGTGGTCTGGTTAATGGTCAGCGCCGGGACGCAAGCGACCTAATTTCTGAAGACGCTGAGCTGACGCTTTTTACCTCTCGTGATGAAGATGGTGTTGAGATAATCCGCCACTCCTGCGCGCACCTGATCGGTCATGCCATAAAGCAACTCTGGCCAGACGCCAAAATGGCGATCGGCCCGACCATTGAAAACGGTTTTTACTACGATATCGATCTGGAGCATCAATTGACTGATGCCGATATCCAAACTCTCGAAGAGCGTATGAAAGAGCTGGCTAAATCTGACTACCCCGTTGTCAAAAAAGTGGTGAGTTGGGAAGAGGCATATAAAGTTTTCGAAGAACGTGGTGAGACCTACAAAATGGAAATCCTGGATCAGGATATCTCCAAAGAGGATCGCCCGGGTCTCTACCACCACGAAGAATATATCGACATGTGTCGAGGCCCTCACGTGCCCAATATGAGCTTCTGCCATCACTTTAAGCTGATGCGGGTATCAGGAGCTTATTGGCGCGGAGATCAGGCAAATAAGCAGCTGCAGCGCATTTATGGCACAGCTTTCCCGGACAAGAAGCAGCTAAATAAGCATTTGAATATGTTGCAGGAAGCCGAGAAACGAGACCATCGGAAGCTGGCCAAGAAGTACGATCTTTTCCATTTACAGGAAGAAGCTCCAGGTATGGTGTTTTGGCACCCCAGGGGTTGGAGTATCTATTCCACAATCGAGGAATATATGCGTCGGGTGCAGTACGACAACGGCTACAGCGAGATCAAAACTCCCTTGATAGTGGATCGCACCCTATGGGAGAAGTCCGGCCACTGGGATAAGTTCCGAGAGGATATGTTTACTGTTGAATCCGAATCTCGCGATTACGCGGTAAAACCCATGAACTGTCCCTGTCATGTGCAGGTCTTTAATCAAGGATTGCGAAGCTATCGTGATTTGCCGTTGCGCTTGGCGGAATTTGGCAGTTGTCATCGCAACGAAGCCAGCGGAACGCTGCAGGGGTTGATGCGGGTTCGAGGCTTTGTTCAGGACGATGCGCATATTTTCTGTACTGAAGAGCAGATTCAGGATGAGGTAGCGACCTTTATTGAGCTTCTCTATGCCGTTTATGCAGACTTTGGTTTTGATGAGATTCTAATCAAACTCTCCACTCGTCCTGAAAAGCGCGTCGGGAGCGATGCTGATTGGGATAAAGCCGAAGATGCGCTGAAGCTCGCTCTTGATAACAAAGAGCTTCCCTGGGAGTTGTTGCCGGGCGAGGGCGCTTTTTATGGGCCAAAAATTGAATTTTCTCTGAAGGATTGTCTTGGAAGAGTCTGGCAATGCGGCACTATTCAAGTGGATTTTTCCATGCCGGGTAGATTGGAAGCGCAATACGTTGCCGAAGATGGTTCGAGACAAGTTCCAGTGATGTTGCACCGAGCAATACTTGGGTCTTTTGAGCGATTTATCGGTATTTTGATTGAACATTATGAAGGTGCTTTCCCGGCTTGGTTGGCGCCAATTCAGGTTTCAATTTTGAATATCACCGACCGTCAGGCCGAATATGTGGAAAAAGTCGCTAAAAGCCTGAAAAAACAGGGTTTTCGAGTCGATACTGACTTGAGAAACGAGAAGATCGGCTTTAAAATCCGCGAGCACACAATTCAGCGTGTTCCCTATCTGCTTGTAATGGGCGATAAGGAGGCTGATTCGGAGACTGTCGCGGTACGTAATCGAGCTGGTGAAGACTTGGGCACTATGTCTATAGATGCTTTTGCTTCGCTGCTTCAAGATGACGTGGACCGCCGCGGTCGTATTGCTAATTAACTGGAGTATTGCTTATCAATCCAAGCCGAAAAGAACGGCCTAAAATTAACGACGAAATCACAGCGGAAACCGTGAGATTAGTTGGGCCGGAAGCTGAACAGTTGGGTATTGTTTCTTTGGCTGACGCGAAGAAAGCGGCAGAAGAAGCCTCGCTCGATTTGGTGGAAATCGCACCAATGGGTGAACCCCCAGTTTGTAAAGTGATGGACTACGGAAAGTTTGTCTTTGAAGCGAAGAAGCAAAAGGCTGCTGCAAAGAAAAAGCAGAAGCAAATCCAAGTTAAAGAAATGAAGTTTCGTCCTCATACGGACGTTGGAGACTATCAGGTAAAACTACGCAACCTGATTCGTTTCCTTGAAGGTGGAGACAAGGCCAAGGTAACCCTCAGGTTCCGCGGTCGCGAGATGGCTCACCAAGAGCTCGGAATGGAGATGCTGAAACGCGTCGAAACCGATCTTGAGGAGATTTCAACCGTCGAGCAGTTTCCCAAAATGGAGGGCCGTCAGCTCACTATGGTGCTGGCCCCTAGAAAGAAAAACTAGACGCTAATTACCCTTAGCTCGAAATTTGAGCCCAAGACTAAAAGCGCTATCAACTAATGAATGCGGAGAAGTGAAATGCCTAAGGCAAAAGTGCACTCAGGTGCAGCAAAACGGTTTAAGAAAACCGGAAGCGGCAAATATAAGCATAAACATGCGAATAAGAGCCATATCCTCACCAAAATGACTACCAAGCGTAAGCGTCAGCTGCGTGGAACTAGCCAATTGAACGCCTCAGATACGATCCATGTTGATCGTATGTTGCGCGCCAAGTAATCGGAGGATATGACAAATGCCAAGAGTTAAACGTGGTGTAACGGCGCGTCGTCGTCACAAGAAAGTTCTGGATCAGGCGAAAGGCTACTACGGTGCCCGCAGTCGGGTTTATCGTGTCGCCAATCAGGCCGTTACCAAGGCAGGCCAATACGCCTACCGTGACCGTAAGGCCAAGAAGCGCATCTTCCGTCAGCTCTGGATTGCTCGAATTAACGCGCAATCTCGTGCCGAAGGAATTACTTATAGCCAGCTGATTGCGGGTCTTAAGAAGGCTGAAATCGAGCTGGATCGTAAGGTTCTGGCTGATATGGCGATACATGACAAGGTGGCTTTTTCTCAGGTAGTTGAGAAAGCCAAAGCCGCCCTTGCTTGATAGCTAGCCTGATCAACAAATTTAAGAATTAGCTCAATGGCTATTTCTTACATAAGAAAGGGAGAGGGCTTAGCTCGCTCCCTTTTTTATGTACAGGATTAAGGTATGCCACGAGCGCAGGACGCGCTTAAGCGGCGAGTGCGAGAACTCGTTTTCCTACACGTGAAGAGAAATGAACGAACTAAAAACAATTACTCAGGATTTGCTAGATAACGTCGCCGCGGTTACAGATCTAAAAGATCTCGAAGCCCTGCGTGTTGAAGCGCTTGGTAAAAAGGGCGCCTTGACTGGCTTGCTCAAGGGGTTGGGAGCACTCTCGCCGGAAGAACGGCCAGCAGCGGGTGCCAAGATCAATGAAGCCAAAGTAGAAGTTCAGGCCGCTATTGAAGCACGCAAATTAGAGATGGAATCCGCAGCAATGTCGCAACGTCTTCTTGAAGAGAAGATCGATGTCACATTGCCTTCTGGTGGGAACTCTCGCGGTTCTTTGCATCCCGTCACTCGCACACTACGCCGTATCGAAGAACTCTTCAGTCAGGCAGGTTTTAGTATAGAGACCGGCCCTGAAATTGAAGATGACTTTCACAATTTTGAAGCGCTCAATATTCCAGCGGACCATCCAGCTCGTGCCATGCACGACACTTTTTATATAGATACTGGGGATGATGCTCTTAGTCATGTATTGAGAACTCATACCTCGCCGGTGCAAATTCGGACCATGGAAACACAGGAACCGCCGATTCGATGTATCTGCCCCGGTCGCGTTTATCGCTGTGACTCCGACGTCACACACACACCCATGTTTCACCAAGTAGAAGGCTTGGTGGTAGATGAGGGGATCAGCATGGCCCATTTGCGGGCCTGCGTTAGCGATTTTTTGAATGGCTTTTTCGAAGGCGATTACCCGGTCCGGTTTAGACCCTCCTATTTTCCTTTCACTGAGCCTTCGGCCGAAATTGATATGCAGTGCACTCACTGTGAAGGCAAGGGCTGCCGTATCTGTAAAAACACAGGCTGGCTGGAAGTAGGGGGCTGCGGCATGGTGCACCCCAATGTGTTCACCTCCGCCGGCATCGATGCAGAAAAGTACACAGGCTTTGCCTTTGGTATGGGCATCGATCGATTGGCCATGTTGCGCTACGGCGTAAATGATCTGCGGTTGTTTTTTGAAAACGACCTGCAGTTTCTCAGGCAGTATTAGGTGGATCAGGAAGATATAGATGAAGTTTAGTGAATCCTGGTTACGAACCTGGACCAACCCTGAAATTGATACCGGCGAGCTTATCGCTCAGCTGACAATGGCTGGCCTTGAGGTGGACGGTGTAGAAGCCGCTGCTGAAGAGTTTAAAGGTGTAGTGGTTGCCGAGATTATTGAAGTATCTGCCCATCCGGATGCCGAAAAACTGCGCGTTTGTCAGGTGAACCTTGGACTTGCTAAGACGGGCCAGAGCGAGGCTGTACAGATCGTTTGTGGCGCGCCGAATGCGGCTGTGGGCCTAAAAGTCCCCTGCGCAATAGTTGGCGCCGTACTTCCCGGTGATTTCAAAATCAAGAAAGCCAAGCTTCGCGGCGTGGAGTCCAACGGCATGCTCTGCGGAGCCGATGAAATTGGCTTTGAATCAAAAATTGATGGCCTTTGGGAACTCCCAAAAGATGCGCCCGTCGGCACTGACCTAAATCAATGGCTCGAATTGGATGATCAGGTGATTGAAGTTGACCTCACGCCTAACCGCGCCGATTGTTTTTCTATTCAAGGTGTCGCGAGAGACGTTGCGTTAATAAACGGAGCTGAACTTAAATCTCCGGTGGGTTCTGCGATTGCGCCGACCACGGGAAATGAATTCCCAATCGAAATTAAAGCTACTCAGGAATGTCCCAGATACCTGGGTCGAGTAATTAATAATGTTGACCTCTCTGTTGAAAGCCCAGTTTGGTTACAAGAGAGGCTTCGGCGTTCAGGAATACGCGTAATCGATCCTATTGTGGATGTTACCAACTACGTGATGTTGGAACTCGGTCAGCCCTTACATGCATTTGATCTGGATACGCTATCTGGTGGCATTCAGGTTCGTATGGCCCAAAAGGATAAAGGGCAGAAGGAGAAGCTGACTTTACTGGACGGCAAAGAAGTCGAGCTCGCTGATGATGTTTTGCTAATTGCGGACAATGACAAACCATTGGCCATGGCCGGCATTATGGGAGGAGAGGGCTCTGGCGTATCGACCACAACTCAGAATATTCTTCTCGAAAGTGCCTTTTTTGCCCCCAGCGCGATTACCGGAAAAGCCCGACAGTATGGGCTGCACACAGAGTCATCAATGCGTTTTGAGCGCGGTGTAGACCCAGAGCTTCAGTCAGTTGCAATTGAGCGAGCTACAGAGCTTTTGCTGGAAATTGTTGGCGGAGAAGCTGGCCCTGTGATGGATCACAGCAGTGAATCCGATTTGCCTGCCAGAGAGCCAATAGAGCTGCGTAAAGCGCGATTAGAGCTATTAATAGGCCGGCAATACGAGTCCGCTGAAGTCAGCCGAATTCTTAGTGGATTGGGCTGCAAGATTCTTGAAAGCGGTGATGTGGGTGAAGATCATTCTTGGAAGATCAAACCACCGAGCTGGCGCTTCGATTTGCAGATTGAAGTTGACCTGATCGAAGAGGTTGCTCGTATCGTGGGCTATAACAATATCGATGCAAAACCTATCGCTGCGAACTTGCAACTGGGCCGCAGCCCGGAGCAAGCTCTAAAAACTTCTTCTTTGGTGGATCAGCTGGTTTCTCGCGGGTTCAGAGAGGTGGTGACCTATAGCTTTATCTCGCCGGAGATGGCGAATTCCGTGCTGGACCAAAACCAGCAGGTAGCATTGCAAAACCCTCTGGCTTCAGATCTGTCGGTTATGCGGCCTTCGCTGATACCGGGATTGCTCAGCGTGGTTTCACGTAATCTGGCGAGGCAGGAGAGCCGGCTAAGAATTTTTGAGACCGGTCTAAACTTCTCCAAAGATGCTTCATCTGAAATTCAACAGGAGCCTAGCCTGTCCGCCCTAATCTGCGGCAGTCAAAACCCGGAAAACTGGTCAGAAGAGATAGCCGAGGCCTCCTTTTATGATCTAAAGGCCGAATTGGATGCTCTCGCACGCTTAAGCGGAAAAAGCCTTGAATATAAGCCTCAGCAAGAGCTTTCATACTTGCACCCAGGTCAGTCAGCCAAGATCTTAGTAGATGATAAAGAGATTGGCTGTATCGGCGCGGTTCATCCGCAATTGCTTAAAGAAATGGACATTGGTGTTGCCACCTATGTGTTTGAAGTGGCGCTTGAAGCCTTGCAGCAAGCTGATTTACCCGGTTTTGTCGCGCCTTCCAAGTTCCCAGGTGTGCGCCGTGATATCGCCTTGCTTTTAGACCGTGAAATCTCTGCTGATCAGTTGATTGGAGAGATAAAAAGCATTGCTTCTGAGCTTCTGACAAACATCAGGTTATTTGATATATATACCGGCCAGGGTATTGATAATAATAAAAAAAGTGTCGCCCTAGGCTTGACCTTTAGAGATTCTTCACGCACCCTTGAGGAAGAAGAAATTAGTTTGGCAGTGAGTGACATTGTCAGCGGACTTGAACAGCGTTTAGACGCACAACAGAGATAATAAATATGTCTGATGCCCTAACCAAAGCCGGAATTGCAGAAATGCTTTTTGAGGATCTGGGTCTAAACAAGAGAGAAGCGAAAGACCTATTAGAGTGCTTCTTTGAAGAGATTCGACAGTCTTTGGAAAACAACGAATCTGTAAAACTATCCGGGTTTGGTAATTTTGAACTCCGAGACAAGACTCCGCGCCCCGGTCGCAACCCAAAAACCGGTGAAGAAATACCGATTTCTGCCCGCCGAGTGGTGACATTTCGGCCCGGACAGAAACTACGAGCAAGAGTAGAGAGAGATGCTGGAAGCCAGCCAGAATAACGAATTACCGGAAATTCCGAGTAAGCGCTATTTCACCATCGGTGAAGTCAGCACTCTCTGTGATGTAAAACCTCACGTTTTGCGTTACTGGGAGCAGGAATTCCCGAACCTTAGTCCGATCAAGCGTCGCGGCAATCGCCGCTATTATCAGCGCCAGGACGTTATTCTAATTCGTCAGATTCGCGGCTTACTCTATGAGCAGGGATATACCATCGGTGGAGCACGCCAATGCCTCACAAAGGGCCCGGAAAGCAGCGAAGCCGCTAAGCAACAAGAACTAATTGGCGAAGTAATCAAAGAGCTTGAATCCGTTCTGGAGATGCTCAAGAAGTAAGCCCCCTGATTCGGTAAAAAATTCACTACCGAGTCGAAATCAAGTTCAGTTTTTATAAGGCCTAAGGTATGATCGCGGCCTTCAGAATTACCATCTATTCGGAGCGTAGCGCAGCCTGGTAGCGCACCACACTGGGGGTGTGGTGGTCGTCGGTTCAAATCCGGCCGCTCCGACCAAATAACTAAAAAGCCCGCCTTTCGGCGGGCTTTTTTATCGCCTCTCGAACTTGTCGAATTAGCTCCGTATTTGCTTAGTTAACCCAATACTCATCAACCATTTATCAATCCGTCCTTCACTAAACTCGGCCTGATTCTCATCATCGAGTGAAAGCCCGACAAAATACTTTCCGTCTTCGGTTAATCCCTTGGACTCGTTGTAGGTATAGCCTTCATTAGGCCAGTGGCCAACAAGTTCAGCGCCTAAGGATGCAATAAGGTGGTAGAGGTAGCCCATGGCATCTTGAAACCAGTCGGGGTAACCAATCTGGTCACCCATTCCAAAAACGGCGACGGTTTTGCCGTTAAGGTCTAGTTCAGCTAGCTCATCCCAGATGTTTTCCCAGTCTTCCTGAAGTTCGCCGTAGTCCCAGGTAGGAATGCCAAAGAGTAGGAAATCGTATTCTAGGCATTTTGAGATGGGTGTATCGGCGACGTTGTGAAGCTGAGCATTCTGTGCTGAGAGCGCTAATTGAATCCTCTCGGCGGCCATCTCTGTATAGCAGGTGCTGGAACCGTAGAAAATGCCGATGGTGCCTGAATAATTTGGGCTCACCTTTCACCTCCAAAGTCGAGCTGGCGCCAGGCTTCGTAGGCAATGATTGCAGCGGAGTTGGACAGGTTTAGGCTGCGGCTATCGGCCCGCATCGGAATTCTTAGTACCTGATCAGCTGGAAGGCTTTGCAAAATATCTGTTGGAAGCCCTCTGGTTTCTGGGCCGAACACTAAATAATCTCCTTCTTGGTACTGGGCTTCGGTATAGCTCGCTGTGCCCTTGGTCGAGATGGCAAATAGTCTGCTACCAGGTTCAGTGCTCGATATGTAATCCTGCCAACTAGCGTGTACCTTCATGTCCTCCCATTCAATATAGTCCAGCCCGGCACGGCGCAGTCTTTTGTCATCCAACTCAAAACCAAGTGGTTCAATCAGGTGTAGCTGGAACCCGCAGTTGTGACACAGGCGGATAATATTTCCGGTATTGGGGGGTATCTCCGGCTGATAGAGCACGATATTCAGCAATTTATTGAATCTCTATATTTTGGCAATCTCAACGATCAGGTCGTCAGATAGCCCTTCCAGAGATTCTCTAATGCGATCGATGTTCAGGCTTTCCGGAAGAGATACTTCAGCAACAGCAGTAAACATCGGCTCAGCAGACATGGGCGCTGGAGAAACATCAGTTTCTAGTTCTTCAACATTAACGCCCAGGCTGGAAAGAGCGCTGGAAAACTCCTGCACGATTCCGGTTCGGTCGGAACCCGTCACCCGAATTTCCAGGTGGGAGTTGCTAGCTGCCACCTGTCCTTCGATAAGGGTGAGGCTAATCTTTAGGGAATCTGATTCGATCTCTGCTAGAGCTTCTTTTAGTCCCGCAGCGTCTTCCTCACCAAGTGCCACCTGAACCATGCCGCTAAACATTCCGGACAGATTGGCGGAGCGGCTGGACAACCAGCTGCCACCTGCCTGATGGATGATTTGACTAATCTGGTCAACAAGGCCAGGACGATCCACGCCGATATAGGAAATAATGTATTGGTGCTGCACAATCCGCCCTCAAGACAAGTACTAATAGTGCTGAATTATACGTGTTGAGAACCAATAGATAACTAGATCACTACCTAAACTCAAAGCTAAACCGATACCTAAACCTAGAGCTAGCCCAAAACTAAATTGAAAGCCGACAAATGATTATTCCCTACGACAGCCTGGAACCCGATCTGCTTGAGCGCATGCTCGAGGAAATAGTTACCCGTGATGGAACCGATTACGGTGCAGCTGAAAAGCCCACTACAGAAAAAATAAACGGCGCGATAAATGGCCTGAAGCAGGGCAGGTCGGTGTTGCTCTGGGATGACCAGACTGAATCGGCCAGCCTGGTCAGTAAAGAGTACGCCCAAAAATTGGGCTTTTAATCTAGGCGTTTTCGCTCGGTTTCTCTTATTGAGCGCCGTTATTCATAAGACTGGCAATAGCAGCGATAGCCTCAGGATCTTTCTCTTTTAGCTTGTTGGCAATGTGGTGCTGAAAGAAGTACTGAAAATCTTCGCGCTCGTTGGCTGAGAAAAGACAGGGGTCGCCCGGTAATACCGGTGTGGTTTCCACTAGTTTTTCGTCAATCAGCATAGCCGACATGTCGCCGTTCGCCTTTAATCGCCAGCTCACAACTTCTGCCAACGTGATACTTTGGAACTGATCGCCGGACAAAACCGCGTGGGTGCCGATATTGTCAGAGATTTCCTGTATCACGTCGTCTTCGTTCTCAACCTCGTATTGGTAGTAGTCGGCTGCGGCGTCAAGTTCGCTTACTTTATGCTCCGGTGCCTCGAAGAATATCTGCTCGATACCCGGGTCGTAATACCCCTGCCATGTGCCCTGGAGCGGATCGTCTATCTCAGTGCAGGGAACAATTTTATCGAGCCAGGGCACTAGGCCGTCAATCTCCCCATTTTCACGGAGACCCCAGCATAGAATTTTTAGTGTGAAGAGTTTGTTTGGATTTTGTTCATTGGTATAGAGCATTTCCATACCATCGATTTCAGGTGCTAATCGGACAAAGCGTTTTTGCTGTTTTTCGGACCATGTTTCGCCGGTGAATATATCAATGATGTTAGTCGAAAGATCTACATTCAGGGCTTCGCTCATGTGCATCTCCTAAGGCTTGGGATGATGGCTGGTCTAACTCGCCTGTACTACATAAGGTATAGCCCCCGTATAAAAAACACAAGATCTTGTTGTATCGCTATTTTTATGCTGTAATAATCGACCCGCAAAAAAACCGTACAACCTTCTCCTTTTTCGAATAAATACTCTCGGCGCGCTCTTGCAACTAGGCAACACTCAGGTTGAAGAAATTTTTAATTCAACTTTTTCAGAGTCTTATAAAACAATCTTAATAGGTGGCTTTAGCGAGCCTGAATATCTTCCTGCCGGCCCAATTCAGCCTGCAAGAATCCAATATCGTGCCGACTATGTGGAGAGTTCATTACATGAGGCGGCTCACTGGTGTTTGGCGGGAGAAAAAAGACGCAAATTAAATGATTACGGTTATTGGTATTCCCCTGATGGTCGAGATAAAAATCAACAACAAAAGTTCTTTGAGGTGGAGGTAAAACCTCAGGCGCTTGAGTGGATTATTTCTTCTGCCGCGGGTGTGAGCTTTAAGCCAAGTGTAGACAATCTCCATCTTGACCCTCAAAGTCTAGAGCGAATGACGGCAGACTTTATCGAGAAGATGAAAGCGCAGGCGATTAGCTATCTGAATGAAGAATTATTCCTGGGGGATTTATCCCACCGGGCGCTGCGATTTGCGATGGCATTGAGGGACGCGAGCGGCAGTGAGCTGGTTACTGCGGATGAAATTCACGAGGCCGTATTTTGATTCGTGTACTAGCAGATGAAAATATTGCCCTGATGGAGGAGTTTCACAGTCCAGATATGGAATTCGTTCTCCGTGCGGGCAGGGGGCTTCGTGCAGAAGACTTAATGAATATAGATGCTCTATTGGTCCGTTCCGTTACCGAGGTAAATCAGCAACTCTTGCAGAATACCCCCGTGCGTTTTGTCGGCAGTGCGACTGCCGGAATCGACCACTTGGATATCAACTACCTCAACAATGCTGGAATAGCTTACTCATACGCCCCGGGTAGTAATGCGGACTCGGTCGTTGATTATGTGGTTTGTTGCCTGGCGGCGATTGGTCGTGACCCGCAAGGTGCTTCGATTGGCATTATCGGCTGTGGGCAGGTTGGTCGGCGGCTCTATAGGCGTATGAAAGCATTGGGCTGCGAATGTTTTTGCTACGACCCTTTTTTAGGCGAGGATCAGCAAGCTGATCTGTGCGAGCTAGAGCAGGTGCTAGCAGCGGATATTGTCAGTTTGCATACACCCCTGACGAGCTCTGGTCCTTACCCGACTGAGAATATGATCAACATGGACCAGCTTAAAGAGTTGAGAGCAGGTGCGGTCCTCATAAATGCAGGCCGCGGGGGGGTGATTAATGAATCCGCCCTTAAGGATCACGTTTTAGGGGGGGCAGATATTCAATTGGTTTTCGATGTCTGGAAGGGTGAGCCCAATATCGATGCAGACTTAGTAGAACTTTGCCAAATCTCTACACCTCATATTGCCGGATACGCGGCACGAGCAAAATTACGCGGCAGCCAAATGGTGTTCGAAGCGCTGTGCCAGCATTTTGCTTTGGCTAACCCCTTGCCGGTTTCTGGAAAACCAGAGGATGCAGATGTGACGAAAGATAATCAGTGGGATAGTGCGCTGCTCAGCGTGTATGACCCGCGACATGACGATCAAAGACTTAGAGCCAACCTCGGCGATTTTGATCAGTTGCGCAAGAGCTATCCTGCCAGATCAGAGTTGGCAGAGCATCGGTCAGAAAACAAAGTGCTTCAGAATTTTGGCTTCAGCAAAACCTGAATTTACTTAAATACTAACTAGAGCCTGAGGCTTCAGTTTTCTCAGAGCTGCTTGAATTATCTAATTCTGCAAAGGCTTTCTGAACCATCTCTTCAGTGATGGCTACTTCTTCACCATTTTCATTCAGTATGGCTGCCTGATGAAAATCGATTTCTTCTGTCTTTTTATTGTTGTTGTCCAAAGTCCCTCCCCAAGGGCGTTGGTGGCAGTTGGTTAACTTGCCAGGTTTGTCCGATTTTATGTTTTTCTGTCTTAACGCCGTTACAGCACTATTCGTTCGTTAAGGTCTATATTTATCGAGAAAACTGCCTAGCTTGTCAATGGAAAGCTTCAGATCTTCGTGTTGTTGCAAAAAAACGACTCGTAAATGGTCCGGTGATGGCCAGTTAAAAGCGGTTCCCTGAACCAAAAGTAGCTGTTTGCTTTTCAATAGATCCAGCACAAGCTGCTCATCATCTTCAACGAGATGAATTTTTCGGTCAAGCTTTGGAAAGAGGTATAGCGCGCCTTTGGGTTTTACACAGCTAACTCCATGAATATCATTCAGTGCTTCCCAGGCAACATCGCGTTGTTGTTTTAGGCGCCCGCCGGGCAGCACCAAATCATTGATGCTCTGGTATCCGCCTAGCGCAGTTTGCACTGCAAGCTGTCCCGGAACGTTAGCGCACAGCCGCATGCTCGCGAGCATATGCAAACCCTCCAGGTATTCCTTCGCTCGATGCTTTGCACCGCTGACGATCAGCCAGCCAGAGCGAAATCCAGCCAGGCGATAATTTTTTGAAAGCCCACCAAAGCTGACTACTAAGCAATCTTCTGTGACGGTTGCGAAGGGCGTATGCACTGCGCCGTCGTATAGCACCTTGTCGTAGATCTCATCAGCAAAAATAATGAGATTGTGCTTCTCCGCGAGCCGAGCAATGCGACCTAGAGTTTCTACGCTGTATACAGCTCCGGTGGGGTTGTTGGGGTTAATTACTACGATGCCGCGAGTACGGCTGGTAATTTTGGATTCCAGATCTTGCAAATCTGGTTCCCAGTCCTGTTCTTCATCACAGAGGTAGTGAACAGCCTTGCCCCCAGCCAGACTGGTAGAGGCTGTCCAAAGAGGGTAGTCGGGAGCGGGAATAAGAATCTCATCACCGTTCTCAAGCAGTGCCTGCAGCGACATTTGAATTAGTTCGCTAACGCCATTGCCCATATAAATGTCGTTGATGCTTACATCGGGAATCCCGCGTAGCTGGCATTCCTGCATTACCGCTTTACGCGCGGGGAAAAGTCCCCGCGACTCGCAGTAGCCTTCGGCGGTACTGATGTTGTAAATCACATCCTGAATGATCTCCTCGGGGGCATGGAATCCGAAAGCGCCTGGGTTGCCGATATTCAGTTTGGTTATGCGATGGCCATCTTCTTCAAGGCGATAGGCTTCCTCAAGAACGGGGCCTCTAATCTCATAGTTGACGTTGTCCAGTTTGGTTGAGCAGCTAATGGATTTTGTCAAATTGCTTGTACTTTGATTCTGGGAAAGAAGGGTTGAGCTTTGATTCTCACTTCCAACAGAGGAAGGCTGTTCGTCATCCCAACCAATGAGTTGGTGTCGAAGTTTGAGTTCATGCTTTTCAGGAATAGCTTCGTCCATCTGCCATCTGGATACCGCTTGACGGCTAATGCCCAAGTGATTGGCGAGTAAAGCTTTCTTGCCCTCGAAATGAGGTAATACTTCTGAAAGAGTCAACATAGGTTTATTAGATTGTGAATGTATCCGGCAATTCTGGCCTAAATTACGGATATGTCAATATAAATTGACTAAAAAGTTTACATAAGTTGTCAGTTAAGCCTTACGAGTGGAAACTTTTCTTTTGCGATCAGGAAAGCAATGGTGACAAATTTCACATTCCAGCCCGAAACAGGAGCGCGCAGAGCAGTGTTCGCGGCCATAGTAGATGATTTGTAGGTGCAGTTGATTCCAGCGTTGCCTTGGGAACAGACGTTTTAGGTCTGCCTCGGTCGTCGTAACACTGTGGCCGTTGGTCAGTTTCCAGCGCTGTGCCAGACGATGAATGTGGGTGTCCACTGGAAAGCTGGGGTAGCCAAATGCCTGAGCCATAACCACTCCGGCGGTTTTATGTCCCACTCCGGGAAGTTCTTCAAGGTCTTCGAAATTTGAGGGAACCTCTCCTTGATGTTTTTCCACCAGTATCTGTGAAAGGTTGCGAATGGCTTTGGATTTCTGCGGTGACAGCCCACAAGGGCGAATAATTTCACGAATCCTATCAACTTCCTGCTGTGCCATTGCTTGCGGCGTACTTGCCAATCTAAATAGATCAGGCGTGACAGTATTTACGCGGGCATCTGTGCATTGAGCTGAGAGCAATACAGCTATTAAAAGGCTGTATGGATCAGAGTGGTCCAGCGGAATAGGTGGGTCCGGATAGAGTTCTGCCAGTTTGGCATCGATATATTGGACTCTTTCCAGTTTACGCATAAAGAGGGAAGCCTAGCGGCAGGACTGATTAAAATCGATCAATCGATCAATTCCTTCGATACATTTCTCAAGGGGAGCGACGAGAGCAATACGAATTTTGTTTACCCCGGGATTCCCCTGGTTGGTATCGCGCGCGAGAAAGCTGCCCGGAACAACCTTTAGGTTTTTGTGCTGATACAGACCTTTGCAAAATTCCTGATCATCTATGGGCGTATTGAGCCAAAGATAAAAAGCCGCCTGAGGCATGTTGAATTCAAAATGTTGTTCAAGCCGAGACGACAGGACCGCATATTTCTCGCGGTAAATTTGTCTGTTCTCTTCAGCATGCGACTCGTCGCTCCATGCAGCAATGCTCGCTTGTTGCACCATCCCAGACATGGCTGAACCGTGGTAGGTTCGGTAGCTAAGGAATTTTTTTAATATCTCAGCGTCACCGGCAACAAAGCCAGAACGCAGCCCAGGCAGGTTTGAGCGCTTAGAGAGCGAGTGAAAGGCTATGCATCGACTAAAATCGGTGCGACCCATATCTCGGCAGGCCTGCAGAATACTGGGAGCCTTTTTGTTCGGGTCTAAATAGAGCTCGGAGTAACACTCATCACTTACGACTATGAAATCGTGTTTATCCGCCTTTTCAATCAAATACTGCATATCCTCAAGAGCTATATAGGTTCCCGAGGGATTGCCGGGTGAGCAAATATAAAGCAGCTCCATTTGCTGCCATGTCTCATCAGTCAGACTTTGCCAGTCAGGCTGGAGGTTGTGTTCAGATTGGCAATTCAGATAGTAGGGTTGTTTGCCCGCTAGAATCGCCGCGCCCTCATAGATCTGATAGAAGGGATTGGGCATTGCCACCGTGCCGCCAGGTTTTTCCGGATCGGTCAGGGCCTGGGTAATGGCGAATAGCGCTTCACGGGTTCCGTTTACCGGAAGAACCTGTTCCTCTGCGGACAGTGAATTATTTCCTAGTTCAAAGCGGTTATTGGCCCAGCCAGCGATAGCCTGACGAAGCTCGATTGAGCCTGCCGTAGGCGGGTAGGATTCAATTTGATCTAGCGAATCGCAAAGGCTTTTGCGCACGACTTCGGGAGCAGGGTGCTTGGGTTCGCCAATGGCGAGAGATAGAAACTTTAAATCTGGATTTGGGTTCGCATCTGACAGAAGCGCAGCCAGCCGAGCAAAGGGGTAGGGTTGCAATAGATCGAGGCGCGAGTTCATGATTTTTATGAGGCGATGGCTTCAACTTTCTGATCGATGGTTTCGCAGATACGTTGTGTGAGTTCCTTTCTCAGTTTTTCGTCTTTGATTGGGCTGCCATCTTCGGTGGAAATAATGAAAATATCCTCTACTCGTTCGCCCAGTGTAGTAATTCGGGCGCTGTGCAAACAAATATTGAGTTCCACAAAAATTTGCCCGATAACCGCTAGCAGACCAGGGCGGTCTGCCGTGACCACCTCGAGTTGAGTGTATTTCCGGTCACCCATAAGGCTGGCCTTGGTAGGAACGGGAAACTGCTGTAATGCCCTCCGGGTTCGAGCGCCGATAACCTCGTGATAGTTGTCGAGGACCTCCAGTTCTTCGCGGATAGTTTTTTCCAGCCGGTCTACGCGTCCGGAATCCTTGCCTAAAGGAGAAGAGGAATCGTCGAGAACATAGAAGCAGCTGAGGGTGGTTTCACCGTTGTCGTAGAGGCGCGCGTCCTGAATGTTGAGGCCAGCCTGATCGATTGCTGTCGCTACCGCGGCAAAGATGGAAGGCGATTGCTTGATACGAACCAGGATCATGGTGGCTCGTTCGCGTCGATTGCTGATGTAGGGACGTATGATTACTACGGGGTCTGAAGGATCCTGATGATGGCTAGCCAATTCGGTGTGCCAGGCAATATCTTCTGGGCTTTCTTTAAGAAAATACTCTTCACTGGAGTCGGCCCAGATTTTCTCGGCAACCTCCGCAGAAATACCTTTTTTCGCCAGCAGGGCAAGCGCAGAATCTTTAGTTTCGGTTATGAGTTCAGCCCGATCAGCAGAGTTTTCAATGCCAAGCCTCAAAGCCTTGCGCGTTTCCATATAGAGAGAGCGCATAAGTGATGCGCGCCAGTTATTCCAAAGCGTCGGATTGGTTGCGGTGATATCCGCAACGGTCAGAGCATAAAGCAGGTTTAGCTTGGTTTCTTCACCCACGTGGGAAGCAAAGCGACTGATTACATTCGGATCAGAAATATCTTCTCGCTGAGAAATTCGTGACATCAACAGATGGTTTTCGACCAGCCACATCATCAATTTGACTTCTCTCGGTTTGTAACCGTGTTTCTCAGCAAATTTGCGCACGTCCTCTGAGCCTAGTTCGGAATGGTCGCCGCCACGGCCTTTGGCAATGTCGTGAAAAAGGCCGGCAATTACTAGTAGCTCCGGTTTGCGTAATGTGCTGTAAACGTAAGCAGAGATTGGTGAATGTTCTGATGCCTCGGGCAAACCAAAGTGGCGTATGTTGCGAACCACATTGAGGGTATGCACATCGACCGGATAAATATGAAACAGGTCGTGTTGAGGCAAGCCGCGTATGGCTCCAAATTCGGGAAGGTATCGCCCCAGGATGCCGTATCGAGCCATCATCTGCAGAGGTATAGACAGATGGTCTGGTGATCTCAGTAGTTCCAGAAAAAGCTCTTTGTTTTGCTGCTGGTCGCGGAACTCATCGTCGATCAGTGAACCCTGTTCTCTCAGCAGGCGAATCGTTGATGCATGCACACCCCGAATTTTTTTATCCCGGGAGAGGATGACAAAAATTTCCAGCAGAGCTGAAGGCGATTTCTTGAAAACTTCAGGATTGCTCGCCTCAAGATAGCCTGCTCTGATATGAAAACGACTGTTGACTATGTTTATTTCTTGTTCAGGGGCATCGGTAATGTTCTCCAGAAGCACCTGCATCAATACGTCGCTAATTTCTCGGATAGTGCCAACTGTTCTGTAGTAGTCGCGCATAAAGACTTCAACCGCCATCCGCTCAGGAGTGTCCTCGTAGCCAAAGACTTCAGCGAGTTGACGTTGGTAGGCAAACTGCAATTGATCCATAGGTTTGTCGGTAAGCATATGCAGGCCGAATCGAACCCTGGAGAGAAAGAGTTGAGCAGAAGAAAGTCCGACATATTCTTCTTCTGTGTAGATTCCTTTGCCAGCCAGTGCTTCGAGACTGGAGACCCCATAGAGCCTGGTTGCAATCCAGCTTAGGGTTTGTATGTCGCGCAGTGCTCCGGGTGATTCCTTTGCATTGGGCTCCATATCGTATTCGGAAATACCGTGTCGAGCGTGGCGTGCTTGTTGTTCTTCCAGCTTGGCTTGATAAAACTGCGCTGCAGGCCAGATTTTTTCTGGTCGGATCAAGTAGTCCATTTCCACTCGCAGCTCGTCGTCACCCACTATTGTCCGAGATTCCATTAGGTTGGTGATAACGGTGACATCGGTTTTTGCCAAGGTGGCGCACTGTTTTGGCGTTCTGACGCTGTGGCCAATTTTTAACTGTAAATCCCAGAGTAGGGTGGTGAAGCCCTGGATCGATTCTCTGTAGTGGGAGTGATTGTCTTTGCGTGTTAGGAAAAGCAAATCGATATCTGACTGGGGGAACATCTCTTCGCGGCCATAACCACCCACGGCGAGAAGGCTGATATTGTCGTCCCAGCTGAAGAGGGACCATGCGTGGAATATCAGCCGATCCATAAAACGGGCTCTATCGCGAGTTAGCTTGGCAACATTTTCGCCCTCTCGGAATCGGTTATATAGATGCTGATCAGCGGCTTCCAGAGTCGTTTTAAAAAGATCGACACGCTCACCACTGGGGCAACCTGCGAGAACTTCGAGGAATCGATCTTCCGCGAAAAAGCTCAGTTCGTTCAGACCAGGACTGACAAGGCGGGTATTTTTGCCGAAGCTGATTTTTTTAAACTTAATCAAAATGATTCGTCGGATCTGGCGGTAAAAACTTCAACACCCTCGGCAGTTACGCCCATGGTGTGTTCGTATTGAGCAGAGAGGCGCCCATCTTTGGTTACCACAGTCCATTCATCTGGTTTGAGTTTTGTGTGCAGCGAGCCGGCATTGATCATTGGCTCAATGGTAAAAGTCATGCCTTCTTTTAGCTCCATACCGCTACCCGCTCTGCCGTAGTGCAGTACTTGAGGATCTTCATGGAACACCTTGCCGATACCGTGACCGCAGTAGTCGCGGACAACGGAGTAGTAATTGGATTCTGCATGCTTCTGTATGGTTGCGCCGATATCTCCAAGAGTTGCGCCAGGCTTAACAATAGAAATGGCTTTGTACAGACATTCCTGAGTGATGGTGCAAAGACGCTGAGCGTGAGAGGGTACGTCACCCACAAAAAACATGTTGCTGGTATCGCCGTGATATCCGTCTTTAATAACGGTAATGTCGATATTGATGATATCGCCGTTTTTTAAGACACGTTTGTCGTCGGGAATTCCATGGCACACCACCTGGTTGATGGAGGTGCAGATGGATTTCGGAAATCCTCGATAATTTAGGGGGGCCGGAATCGCTTTTTGCTCTTCAACAATATATTTGTGGCAGATTCGGTCCAGCTCTCCGGTCGAGATACCTGCGACCACATGAGGTGCAATCATTTCTAGAACTTCAGACGCCAGTCGTCCTGCTACCCGCATTTTTTCGAATTCTTCTGCTGTCTTAAGACTAACGGCCATAACGAGTTATCTACTGAATGAATTGCACTGAGTTGGAAGGGTGGGCATTGTACATATTTTGATCTTTCTAGACAGATTTGGGGTGCGAAATTATTTGAAATATTTTGCTCTTAACTCATGATGCAATGCCTCAAAAACGAGAGTACAATTCAGCCCTTTTTTAGGGTGGCTAGACTCGCTTAAATGCCACCAAGCTCAGGCCAATTTATGAAACCCGCTGCAAAGCCAAATAACCCCAACTTTTCCTCCGGGCCCTGTTCGAAACGACCTGGATACGACCTGTCGGCGCTCAGTCAGGAATCCTTGGGTCGTTCTCACCGAAGCAGTCTGGGTAAATCAGTCCTTGCTGAAGCAATTGATCTATCCAAAGAGATTCTGCAATTACCCGAAGGATATAGGCTGGGAATCGTTGCCGGTTCTGATACTGGCGCCTTTGAGATGGCGATGTGGTCGCTGCTCGGGCCGCGAGCAATTGATATTTTTGCCTGGGAGTCTTTCGGTTCCGGTTGGGTGACTGATGTAGTAAAGCAACTTAAGCTCGAGCAGGTAGAAGTTTATACGGCTGACTATGGTCAGCTGCCAGACTTGAGCCGGGCAGATTCATCCAAAGATATTGTCTTTACTCTCAATGGCACAACTTCCGGTGTAAAGGTTCCAAATCTCGACTGGATTGCTGATGATCGAGAAGGTTTAACTCTTTGTGATGCAACATCCGGGGTTTTTGCCATGGACGTAGATTGGTCAAAAATCGACGTTTGTACCTACAGTTGGCAGAAAGTTCTTGGTGGAGAAGGTGCTCACGGAGTACTAATTCTCAGTCCTCGTGCTGTAGAACGCCTCGAATCCTATACACCAGCTTGGCCCTTGCCAAAGATATTCCGCCTGACCAAGGCTGGTACCCTGATTGAAGGGATCTTTAAGGGTGCGACGATAAATACGCCCTCTATGCTCTGTGTAGAGGATTATTTGGATGCGCTCCGTTGGGTTCAGTCCGTAGGTGGATTGCGGGGTACGATTCAGCGATCTCAAGACAACCTCAAACTCATGTCTGATTTTGTAGAATCGCGAGACTGGATCGAATTTCTCGCTAAAGATGAAGCCCAGCGTTCGAGTACCAGTGTTTGCTTCAGTCTGGATTTGGAAGCCGATCAGGTAAAACAACTCGTTAAATTGTTAGATGCCGAGCAAGTAGCCTACGATATTGGTGCCTACCGAGATGCCCCTGCTGGGTTGCGTATCTGGTGCGGTGCGACTATCGAAACATCTGACCTAGAGGCGCTATTGCCCTGGTTGGATTGGGCCTACGCGGAAACTAAATCTCAAGCGAGCTGATTCGATTAGCCCCAGCCCATCAATTAATGACTAAGTGAATAGAGACCAAGAGTTTATTTATGTACAAAGTTCAAACCTACAACGCCATTTCTGATAAAGGGCTTTCACGTTTTCCCGCTGATAGCTATGAGGTGGGGTCGGAACTAGATGCTGCTGACGCCTATATTTTGCGCAGCCATAAGCTTCATGATCAGGAAGTGCCTTCCAGTCTGGTGGCCGTAGCTAGAGCCGGTGCAGGTACCAACAATGTACCGGTTGAAGACTATAGCGCTAAGGGTATTGTTGTTTTTAATACACCTGGAGCAAACGCCAACGCAGTAAAAGAGTTGGTGCTTACCGGAATTCTGATGTCTTGCCGAGATATTGCAGGTGGTATCGAATTCGTTCGGAACGTCGAAGGCGTAACCGATGAAGCGGAGATGGCCAAGTTATTAGAGCAAGAGAAGAAGAAGTTTGCTGGCTCGGAAATCAAGGGTAAAACCCTGGGCGTTATCGGTCTGGGCGCAATCGGTGCGCTGGTTGCCAATGTGGCAACGGAGCTGGGCATGAATGTTGTTGGTTTTGATCCGGCAATTTCTGTGGAAGCGGCCTGGAGACTATCTCGTCGCGTTGAAAAGATGGAATCCGTGGAAGCCCTGATGTCTCGTGCAGATTTTATAACTGTGCACGTTCCTGCTATTCCAGCGACCAAAGGCTTGATCAACTCTGAAAAGCTGGCCCTCTGTAAAGAAGGCACGGTGCTGCTGAATTTTGCTCGCGAACAGGTGGTTGATGAAGCCGCTGTAATAGCCGCCCTGGATAGCGGTAAGCTGCATCGTTTTGTTACTGACTTTCCAACTCTGTCACTGGCGAAAAGGCGAGATGTTATTCAGATGCCTCATATTGGCGCCAGTACCGCTGAAGCAGAAGAGAACTGTGCTGTGATGGCGGCAGATCAACTGATGGATTATCTGGAAAACGGCAATATCAAGAATTCCGTCAATTTCCCGGCCACTTCTATGGCTCGAAATGGTGGGTCACGAATCACTGTTGCCAATGACAACGTTCCCGCTGTTCTTGGGAATGTGCTTTCAATTCTTGCTGATGCAAACCTGAATATCATCGACATGCTCAACCGTAGTCGCGATGAACTGGCCTACAACATTATTGATGTTGAGGGTGATGTGAAGGAAGGAATTACATCAGCCATTGGTGAGGTTGAGGGCGTTACTTCGGTTCGCCTGCTGTAGCCTACTTTTAAAGGGATAGAGGGAGGATTTTATCCTTTATCCTCTTTATCGCTAGGTATCAATATGGTATAAAGCGCGCCGCTTTCCAGCGTGCTGAAAAGTGAACACTTAAATTAACTAAACGACTCATGCGTTTCGACACCTTTTGTTGGGTGCCTTACTGAGAAATCAGGAGGGTTAACGGAAGGGGATTCGCAGAGGCCTAACCCATAATTTGGAGTAAATATGACTAGTGTAAGCATGCGTGACATGTTGCAAGCTGGTGTGCATTTCGGCCACCAGACCCGTTTTTGGAACCCAAAAATGGAGCCCTTTATCTTTGGGCCCCGGAATAAAATCCATATCATAAACCTCGAGCACACTCTGCCTGCTTTTAATGAAGCTTTGGCATATCTTCAGCAGCTCGCGACTAACAACAACAAGATTCTATTTGTCGGCACAAAACGTGCTGCCAGTAAGATTATTATGGAACAAGCCGAACGTGCCGGTATGCCTTATGTCAGCCATCGCTGGCTGGGTGGCATGTTGACCAACTACAAAACTATTCGCGCTTCTATCAAGGTGCTGCGTGATCTAGAGCAACAGACAACTGATGGAACTCTGGAGAAGCTGACCAAAAAAGAAGCTTTGATGCGCCAACGAAAAATGGACAAGCTCGAACTGTCTATCGGTGGTATCAAGGACATGGGAGGTCTTCCGGACGCTCTGTTTGTCGTTGATGTTGATCACGAGCGTATTGCTATTAACGAAGCCAATAAGCTTGGTATTCCTGTAATAGGTATTGTTGATACCAACAGCGATCCAGACGGTGTTGATTTTGTGATTCCCGGCAATGACGACGCTATTCGTGCAATTAAGCTTTATGTCGCAGCGGCAGCTGACGCCATTATTGCCGGCCGTATCTCTGGTGGTAGCGCGGTATCTTCTAAAGACGAATTCGTTGAAGTTGAAGAAGCTCCAGTTGAAGCCGCAGCTGAAGAAGCTCCAGAAGTTGTGGAAGAGCCCTCAGCGGAAGAAGCAGAGCCTGAAGTTGCAGAAGAGCCTGCAGCCGAAGAATCTGAGCCAGTAGCGGAAGAAGAGCCTTCAGCAGAAGAAGAGCCCTCAGCAGAAGAAGAGCCTGCAGCTGAAGAAGCAGAAGCTGAAGCCTCAGAAGAAGACGCGAAATCTGACAAGTAAATTTGATTGAGGCAAAAGCCTCAGTCAGCTTTACAGAATTGGTATAAAGGTTAGCCCCCACCTGATGGGGCTGGCCAAATTGAATTGAGAGGAATGTAACTATGTCGGCAATTACTGCCTCAATGGTGAAGGATCTGCGCGAGCGCACAGGTCTGGGAATGATGGAATGTAAAAAAGCGCTGGTTGATGCGGCGGGCGATGCCGAGTTGGCGATTGAAAATCTGCGCAAATCTAGCGGTATGAAAGCAGCTAAAAAAGCGGGTCGTGTAGCGGCGGACGGTGTAGTGGCCGTGCGAGCAGACCAAGGAAAAGCTGTGTTGCTAGAAGTGAACAGCGAAACAGACTTCGTTGCTCGGGATGACAACTTTTTAGCCTTTGTTAGCGGCGTTGCTGATCAAGCTTTGGCAACGGGAGCCTCAAGTGTTGAAGAACTATTAAATGGAGAGCTAGAAGCTTCTCGCGAAGCTTTAATCCAAAAAATTGGTGAGAATATCACCGTTCGTCGAGTTACGGCGATTAGCTCAGAAGGGGTTCTAGGTTCTTACGTTCATGGGAATAACCGCATTGGTGTTCTCGTTGAATTAAATGGTGGAGATGAGGCTTTGGCCAAGGACGTAGCGATGCATGTTGCAGCGGTTAATCCTCAGGTTGCCAAACCCGAAGAAATGCCCCAGGAAGCCGTTGCCAAGGAAAAAGAAATCTTTACTGCCCAAGCCGCTGAATCTGGTAAGCCAGCTGAAATCATTGAAAAAATGGTTGAAGGCCGATTGCGCAAATACCTTGCTGAGAATTCACTTGTTGAGCAACCCTTTGTTAAAGATCCAGATCAGACTGTAGGTAAGCTTCTCAAAGCAGCCGGTGCTGATATTGTCGGTTTTACCCGTTATGAAGTTGGCGAAGGCATCGAGAAAAAAGAAGATGATTTCGCAGCCGAGGTGGCAGCTCAGGTCGCAGGAGCAAGTAGCTAAGAAACCAAAGAGAACTCAGATGGTCGATTCCAATAAGAAGAAAGAGCGGAAGTACAAAAGAATTCTTCTCAAGCTAAGTGGAGAAGAGCTAAGTGGTGAAGTTGGCTTTGGAATCGATCCCAAAGTTCTCGACAAGATGGCTTTGGAAATTGGTCAGCTTGTAGGAATAGGTGTGCAGCTTGGTCTTGTTGTGGGAGGGGGCAACCTTTTTCGCGGTGAGGCTCTAAGTTCCGCCGGCCTCGATCGAGTAACCGGTGATCATATGGGTATGCTGGCAACGGTGATGAATGCACTTGCGCTTCGCGATGCTCTCGAACGATCTAATATAACCAGCCATGTCATGTCCGCCATTCCCATTGGCGGTATTGTTGAGCACTATGATCGAAGACTCGCCATGCGCTATTTGGCCCAGGGTGATGTGGTCATCTTTGCCGCTGGCACTGGAAACCCTTTTTTTACCACCGACTCTTCAGCCTGTTTGCGAGCAATCGAAGTGGAGGCGAGTATTGTTCTGAAAGCGACCAAGGTTGACGGTGTATTTGATAAAGATCCGATGAAATACTCCGATGCCGAGCTATACACTGAGCTAACCTATGACCAGGTGCTGGACAAAAAACTCGGAGTTATGGATTTGACGGCAATTTGTCTCTGTCGCGATCATCAAATGCCTCTGAGAGTTTTTCGGATGTCGAAAGCTGGGGCGCTACTGTCCATCGTAGTAGGAGAGTCAGAGGGGACTCTGGTTACCGGATAACTGAATCGGGGATGACCGAATAGGTTATTCAATAGTTGTTTTTGGCCAGCTGTTTGGGTGGCCATGTAATAAGTTAAAAAATAGTAGACCCAAAATTTTGTCTGGGGAGGCACTATGATCGAAGAAATAAAGTCGGAAATGCAGCAGCGGATGCAGAAGTCTCTCGAGGCGCTGGCGACAAATTTTAGTCGTATTCGCACTGGCCGCGCCCATCCAGGACTTCTCGATGGGATACATGTGGATTACTACGGTTCAGATATGCCGCTCAATCAGGTTGCTAACGTTAACGTAGAGGATGCTCGGACTCTTGCAGTTACGCCCTGGGAGAAATCCATGGTGCAGGAAATTGAAAAGGCAATTATGAAGTCTGACCTAGGATTAAACCCTGCTACCGCAGGAACTGTAATCCGCATACCAATGCCTGCTTTGACTGAAGAAACTCGACGCAATTACACCAAGCAAGCCAGACAGGAAGCAGAATCTGGTCGGGTATCTGTTCGCAATGCAAGAAGGGACGCTTTGTCTCAGCTGAAGGATTTGCTTAAGGATAAGGAGATTAGCGAAGATGAAGAGCGAAGAACTCAGGACGAAATTCAAAAAATCACCGATAGCTTTGTCGCCGATGTCGACAAGGCTCTAGTCAAAAAAGAAGAAGACTTGATGGAAATATAGGCTCTATCGCCCACATTTCTTATGTCTTCAGAATCGCCAAATAGTCTGCGTCACATCGCCATCATTATGGATGGCAATAATCGCTGGGCCCGTGACCGCGGGCTCGCCTCTATTGCGGGCCACCAAGCTGGTGCCGATCGTCTCAGAGAGGTTCTTGGTGCCGCAAAGGAAGAGGGCGTTGAAGTCGTTACGGTATTTGCCTTTAGCAGTGAGAATTGGAAACGCTCGAAGCAGGAAGTAGGGGGGCTAATGTCGCTGTTTGCCTCTTCGTTGCGACGCTACCGGAAGCAGCTGATCGATGACGGTGTTGAACTCCGCGTTATTGGTCGACGAGATCGATTTAGCGCGCGTTTAAACAAGCTTATTAATGAAGTTGAAAACCAGACTTCTGGAGCATCCTGCAAGCTTATTGTTGCGGCGGATTATGGCGGCCAATGGGATATCGCTCAGGCCGCTCAGTCTCTTGCCGAACAGGTGGCTGCTGGAGAGATTAAACCGGAGGAAATAAACGAGGAAAGCTTTGCAGAGAAGGTCTGTTTAAGTGATTTGCCCCCCGTTGACCTGCTAATCCGCACCGGTGCTGAAACGCGTATAAGCAACTTTCTTCTCTGGCAAATATCCTACGCTGAACTCTACTTTTCCCAATGTTATTGGCCAGATTTTGATACCCAGTGGTTGCATAAAGCGGTAAGGGAATTCTATCGCCGACAGAGACGTTTTGGTACAAACCCCGCCACGGAAGAGGTAATCAACAAGTCGAAGAGGGCAAGCTGAGATGCTAACTCGTGTTTCTACCGGAGTGGCTGCTGGCCTCACCTTTGCTCTAGTGGTGTTTTTACCAATACCGGGACTTTTTACAATTGCTGTGGCCCTTGTGCTTTTGATGGCTGCTCGCGAATGGGCGCAGCTTTGCCGTTTGGCGTCGGTAACCAGAACTCTCTACATCTTAGTGCTCTTCATTTGCTTTTCCCTGATGATAGGGCTTGTACAGAAAACAACGAACCCATTGATTCTTGTGCAGTCTGTCTCATTGGCACTCTGGTTGATTGCGATTCCGCTGCTGCTGTTTTATTCACACACGAAGATTTGCTTTACTAATAAATGGTTAATGATGTTGGTAGGGGCAGTTTTTATTGTCAGTGCAGCGACTGGTTTGATTTGGCTTGAGTCGCAGGATAATGGTCAGTGGCGCGTGGCCTTATTAGTCGGTCTTGTGGCCATAGCAGATACTTTCGCCTATTTAGCTGGAAAGCAGTTTGGCCAAAACAAGCTTGCTTCAAATATCAGCCCGGGTAAGACCCTTGAGGGCGCGGTTGGTGGATTGCTCGCCAATGGCATATTGGCAGCTCTGATGGTCTGGTTGGTTTTTGATTTTTCATTCAGTTCAAATTTGATGTTGGTATTGTTGATTGTTGGCGCCAGCATTTTTTCTGTAGTTGGAGATCTGGTTGAAAGCGCCGTTAAACGCAGTAATGGTGTTAAGGATAGTGGTGATCTTCTGCCTGGACACGGCGGCATTCTTGATCGTATCGACGGCCTGCTTGCGGCCACTCCCTTTTTTGTTCTTGCGACACTTCTTTTTTCCCCACTGAGCTAACGTGATCAATATTTGTATTTTGGGCGCGACCGGCTCCATTGGTCACAGCACATTGGATGTTGTTCGCCGTCATCCAGATCGATTTTCTGTATTTTCTCTTAGCGCAAATTCTAAAGTTGAAACTCTTATCGAACAGATCAAGGAGTTTCGTCCAAAGAGCGTCGCTATAGCTGAAATAGAGCAGGAAGCCGTGCTTAGATCTAGGTTGACGGAAGAGGGGCTTGAGTCGGAGGTTGAAGTCTATGCTGGTCCCCGAGGTTTGGTTGAAATAGCAAGCAACCCTGAAAGTGAGCTGGTTGTAGCTGCTATCGTAGGTGCCGCTGGGTTGTTGCCTAGCCTCTCGGCGGTAAAAGCGGGGAAAAGGGTATTGCTTGCAAACAAGGAAGCATTGGTTTGTGCGGGCCGGCTCTTTATGTCGGCTGTGAAAGAGTTTCAGGCCGAATTACTGCCTCTCGATAGTGAGCACAACGCGATATTTCAGTGCTTACCCGATGGAGAATTAAATGGCTCAGGCTGCAGGCGTATATTGCTTACTGCCTCGGGCGGTCCATTTCGTGGATACACTAAAGAACAACTGGAAGAAGTTACACCCGCGCAAGCTTTTAAGCATCCGAACTGGGAAATGGGGAAGAAGATAAGTGTCGACTCCGCTACATTGATGAACAAGGGGTTAGAGCTCATCGAAGCATGCTGGCTCTTCGATGTGGCAGTGGATAAGGTCGAAATTTTGGTGCATCCAGAAAGCATAATTCACTCATTAGTCGAGTATGAAGATGGTTCTCAGCTCGCTCAGTTAGGCACTCCGGATATGAGAACGCCAATAGCAAATGCTCTGGGGTACCCGGATCGCATTGAATCTGGCGCTTCCTATTTGGATCTGACCTCTGGACCCGCTCTGAATTTTGAAAAGCCGGATATGCAGACATTTCGATGCCTTGCGCTTGCAGTTGATGCGGCAAAAAGAGGTGGGAGCTATCCGTTATTTCTCAATGCAGCAAATGAGGTGGCGGTGCAGGCTTTTATCGAGGAGAAAATTAAACTGACAGAAATAGCAGATCTCGTGGAAATGACACTAAAATTTGCCAATGACAGGGAACCTGAGACTATTGATGAAGTCATAGAGCTGGACGGAATAGCCCGTCAGCGCTGCTTAAGTTGTCTAAATGAGATAATAGATGCAAGTAATTAATGCCATCTGCTTTGCCATAATTGCCCTCTTTATTCTTGTGACGGTTCACGAGTTCGGTCACTACTGGGTGGCTCGCAAATGTGGAGTTCGTGTTCATCGGTTTTCCATTGGTTTCGGTAAACCCTTTTTTAAATTCAATTGGGATAACACCGAGTTTGCGTTGGCGCCTATTCCGCTAGGTGGCTACGTCAAAATGTTTGGCGAGGGCCAGGAAGAGGAAATTCAGCCAGATCAGGAACAGTATAGTTTTAGTCATAAAAGTGTCTGGCAGCGGATTGCTATTGTTATTGCAGGCCCTCTCGCCAACTTTATTCTAGCTGCCCTTGTTTATTGGATGGTTTTTCTCGGTGGAATGACCGGGTATTTACCTTTGATTCAATCGATAGAGGAAGATTCGCCAGCCCATCAGGCAGGACTTGAGGCCGGCACAATAGATCCGGCTTACGAAATACTCAGTATTGATGGCTCGGCAGTGGATACCTGGCGCGAAGCCTTTGACCAGATGATTCGTCGAATCGGTGAATCTGGTGCGCTGCAGTTTGAGGTTCGTCGTTACGGCAGCAACTCTTCCGGACAGGAGATACTTGTCCCTATCGAGCAGTGGCAGGGGGATACAGAGGCACCTGACTTTCTTGGTTCTCTCGGAATTCAGCCTTACTCGCCGCCTCTAGAAGCCATATTTGGAGAGATTCAGCCCGATGGGGCTGCGGAAAGGGCGGGCTTTCAGGCCGGTGATGAGGTCGTTTCTGTTGATGGTCTTAGTGTCGATTGGCGAGCCTGGCGAGACTACGTGTCGGAGCGGCCTGGAATGGAGCTCCAAGTGTTGCTTCGCCGCGATGGGCAGCTGTTGGAAAGCCAAATAACTCCAGAGCCTACAGAGGTTGATGGAGAAACTATCGGCCGCATTGGAGTAATCGCCGCCCCGGCCGAGTGGCCAGAGGATCTAAAAAGAGAGATTAGTTTTTCGATAGTTGGAGCTCTCAAACAAGGGTTGGACCAGACGGGTGCAACCTCCGTTTTGATACTCGACTCATTAGGCAAGTTGATTACTGGACAAATTTCCACAAAAAATTTGGGTGGTCCGATTTCTATCGCTCGTTATGCGGGTGCATCAGCGGACGCAGGTTGGCAATCCTTTTTTATGTTTTTGGCGGGATTGAGCGTCATGTTGGGCGTAGTGAATTTGTTGCCAATTCCAGTTCTGGATGGTGGGCATCTCGTCTTTTACCTTATAGAGCTGACAAAGGGCTCTCCCTTAAATGAGCGGGTTCAGGGTGTCGCAATCCAGGTAGGAATGACTGCCTTGTTTTTTGTGATGATACTGGCCCTTTACAATGATTTCGGTCGCCTGTAACGTCGCGACTTACCAATAAGTAGTCATAATGAAAAAAATTCTATTCGGCTTCCTCTTTCTGTTCTCGACAGGGTTATACGCACAAACCTTTGTGATCGAAGACATACGTATTGAGGGCATTCAGCGTGTTTCCTCTGGCTCGGTATTTGCCGCACTTCCGGCGCGAGTCGGAGACCTAGTAGACGAAATCGTTGTCCAGGATTCTATCCGCTCACTATTCTCCACTGGCTTCTTCACAGATATTCGAATTGAACGGGATGGCAACGTTCTGGTTGTGCGCGTTACTGAGCGCCCGGCAATCGCCAACATCGAGATCGAAGGCAACAGTATTATTGAGACAGACCAGTTGCTGAGCTCAATGACGGACGCTGGCCTGTTTGAGGGGCAAATATTGCAACCCGCTACCTTGGAAGCGGTGTCCAGATCTCTGGCACAGGAATATGTCGCTCAGGGGCATTATGGCTCGGTGGTGGAATCAGAAATTGTTGAATTGCCAAGAAACAGAGTCGCTGTGCGTCTTAATATTGACGAAGGTGAGAAGGCAGCTATTAAGCAAATTACCATCATCGGTAACGATGTTTTTGACGATGAGGAGTTGCTAGATCTTTTTGAGCTGGAACAAACCGATTGGTTGTCCTGGATTGACAAGAAGGATCGATATTCCCGTGAAGCTCTAACCGGTGATCTTGAGCGGCTCGAAGCATACTATCGAGATCAGGGCTATTTTGAATTTGGTATTCGATCATCTCAGATCGCGATTAGCCCAGATAAAACCTCTGTCTTTATCACAGTGAGTATCGATGAAGGCGCGGTCTATCGTATTGCCGACGTAGGATTTTTGGGTGAGATGGTCGTTCCCGAAGCCGAGATGTCTCGCTATCTATATGTCCGCCCCGGGCAGGTTTTTTCACAAGCACTGGTTACGGCGACAAAGGATTTGATGCTTCGACGCTTGGCCAATGAGGGGTACACCTTTGCAGAAGTGGAAGAAATCCCAGATTTTGAGCCCGGTAGTGGCGAAGTAGACATCGACTTCTTTATTAACCCTAATCAGCGAGTCTATGTTCGAAGAGTAGAGTTTCGCGGCAATCTGCGTACCAATGACGAGGTGCTCCGACGCGAAATGCGCCAGATGGAATCGGCTTCGGCTTCTGACGCGCTGATTGAACTTGGTAAGACTCGTCTCGACAGGTTGGGCTTCTTTAGGGAAGTAACTACGGAGACCCCCCCAGTTGCAGGAACTACGGATCAGATTGATGTTATCTATACCGTTGAAGAGCAGGCATCTGGCTCGATAAGCGCGAGCTTAGGTTACGCGGAATATTCAGGTTTTTTGCTGGGCTTCAATATTCAGGAAAATAATTTCCTGGGCACCGGGAACTCTCTCGGCGTTGGTATTAATAAATCTACCTATCAGGAAAGTTACAACCTCAGTTATACCAATCCGTATTTCACGCGCGATGGCGTTTCCGCGGGCTTTTCTTTGTTTTCTCGAAAAACCGATTACGGCGAGATCAATATCTCCACCTACACCACCGATATTTTGGGAGCGAGCATAAATTTTGGGTATCCGCTGTCCGAAACATCTTATTTAAGATATGGGCTCGGTTATGAGCAGTTGGATTTGGAGACGGGGGACTTTGCCTCCAACGAAATCGCCGCATTGGTGCCAGATGGTGTCGATGAAGTTCGTTTTAAGTCCTTTAGTTTTAATACCAGTGTTGGCCGATCAACTCTTAACCGTGGATTGCTCCCAGATGCGGGTAGTTCTCAAGCGGTAAGTTTCGAAATGACGGTGCCTGGTAGTGATATCAGCTACTACAAAGTTACGCTGGATGCGGAAGCCTATGTTCCCATTTATCGTGGTTTTACGCTCAAGCTTAGCTCCGAGCTCGGTTACGGAGATGCATACGGAGATACTGAGCGCATGCCATTTTTTGAGAATTTCTATGCCGGTGGAATTGGCTCTGTTCGTGGCTTCGAGACCAATAGACTGGGCCCAAGAGAGTCTGGTACAGACGAATTCCGATTTGAGCCCAGTCCCATCGGCGGTAATGTGAAGGTTTTGTTTGGAGCGGCAGTATTGTTACCAACACCCTTTTTGCCTGACCCTAGATCAGTTCAAGCCTCACTCTATTTCGATGCCGGTAACGTTTTCGATACAAACTGTACGCCAGATCCTGATGGTGTTTTGGAGACGATTCAGTTAAATTGTTTCGCGCCTGATGGCAAAGAGCTACGTGCCTCCGCCGGGCTAGCTGTCACTTGGATTAGTGGGTTTGGGCCGATGTCATTTAGTTTCGGTAAACCTATTAATGGCGGACCTTTTGAAGATCGAGAAATGTTTCAGTTTACGCTGGGACAAACCTTTTAGTAATAAATCTGGAGATATAACGTGATCAAACAAAGCATACTCGCAGCGCTAACAGCGACGGTTATTTTTGCTTCCTCAGCAGCCTTCGCGCAAAAGATAGCGGTAGTCGATATTCAAGCGGGTATTTTGAACAGTACCTACGGCCAGCAACAATTGGAGGCCCTGGCTTCTGACCCAGCGTTCTCTGAGTTAGTCGCCGTTGCCAGAAGCCTTCAGGCAGACGTTGCAAGCCTTGATAGTCAAGCTCGCGCTGAAGCCAGTGGTTGGGATGATGAAAGGTTCGCTCAATACACACGTACCCGTCAGTTTAAGGATGCGGATTTGCAGTTGACTACGCAAAAAATCAATTCGGAACGTGAGCGGGTCATTAATGAAGTTATTGCTTCGATGAACGAACCTGCATTGGCAGCTCTAGAGCAAATTATTGAGGAGGAACAGATCGGTCTTCTTCTGCGAGAGACCGCAGTCTATGATGCCGACGCCAGCCACAATATTACCGAACTGCTCGCGGAAAAACTGTCCCAGTAGTATTAGTTGAATGGGCGAGCAAAGCTCTGGAATTTCACTCGCAGAGATTGCCGCTACCATCGATGCGGAGTTGATAGCCACTTCGCCAGATAAACTGGTGAAGCGGCTGGCTTCTTTGACAAGTGCTAGCCAAGACGATTTAAGTTTTGTCGTTTCTGAAAAGAACTTACCACAGGCGGAGCGAAGTGAGGCTGGAGCACTGATATGTCCTCCGGGCTTAATCAAACCGGCAGAAAATCTATCCTTGCTGATTCACTCAAACCCTTACAAGGCCTACGCTGAGGCATCGAAGCTATTTGCCAGAGGTGCTGATAATAGGGGTATTTCCGATCGGGCTATTATTTCCGACCGAGCAGAAATTTCTGATGGCGTCTCAATTGGGGCATTTTCGGTGGTTGAAGCAGGCGCAAGAATCGCTGCTGGCAGTGACATCGCTTCAAATTGTTATATAGGTGCCGATGCGGAAATAGGTGCGAATTGTAGAATTTTTTCCAATGTTACCCTCTACCATGAGGTCATACTCGGATCAGATTGCCGCGTAAATAGCGGTACGGTGATAGGTTCAGATGGTTTTGGTTTTGCTCCCTCAGACAAGGGCTGGGAAAAAATTCATCAGCTGGGTCGTGTTGTTATTGGCGACAATGTCGATATTGGCGCTAATGTAAGTATTTCACGCGGCGCACTGGATGACACCATCATTGGACATGGCGTTATTATTGATGACCTGGTTTTGGTGGCACACAATGTGGAAGTGGGGGACCGAACCGCAATTGCGGGTCAGGTTGGTATCGCTGGGAGCACCAAGATAGGCGCAGACTGCAGCTTTGGTGGTCAAGTAGCGATCACCGGACATATTGAAATCGCCGACAATGTTCATGTCACCGGCAAGAGTATGGTGACTCGCTCGATATTGGAGCCAGGGCAGTATTCCTCTGGAATGCCAGTTGCTCCGAGCAAAGACTGGCGTCGCAATACTGTTAGGCTCAGAAAAATAGAAGAATTAGTGGATCGAGTTTCACAACTCGAAAACTCAACCAAGAATAAGGCCAAAGAATAATGGACGTAATGGACGTTATTGAAATACAGAAATATCTTCCCCATCGCTACCCAATGCTATTTGTGGATAGGGTCACTGATTTTGAATCGGGACATTTCGTTCGTGGACTGAAAAATGTCACTTATAACGAGGAGATGTTTCAGGGCCATTTTCCAGATAACCCAATATTGCCCGGCGTTGTAATTATTGAAGCCTTAGCGCAGCTTTCCGGCGTTTTGGGGTTCAGAACGGTAGATATGAAGCCCGAAGATGGTTTTCTCTACCTTTTTGCAGGTATCGATAAGGTTCGCTTCAAGCGTCGTGTTGTCCCAGGTGATCAGCTAATCCTAGAGTCCACAGTAATCACTCGGAAGCGAAATATCTGGAAATTTGATGTTAAGGCGTTGGTAGAAGATCAACTTGCCGTTTCCGCTGAACTCACCTGCGCTATCGTAGATAGCTAGGAAGCACAGGCAGTCCCATGATTGACCCCCTTGCAGTGGTCGACCCATCCGCGATTATTGCTGAGGATGCTCAGATTGGTCCATTCAATGTAATTGGGCCAGAAGTGGAAATCGGTTCTGGAACGGTCGTGGGGCCCCACAATGTGATTAAAGGGCCAACAACCATTGGTAAAAACAACCGCATTTTCCAGTTCTGCAGTATCGGCGAGGATACCCCAGATCTAAAATATAAGGGTGAAAAAACCCGTCTCGTCATTGGCGACGGGAATGTTATTCGAGAGGGTGTGACCATTCATCGCGGAACAGTGCAAGATCGTTCCGAGACGCGTATTGGAAACGAAAACCTGATTATGGCTTATGTGCATATAGGTCATGACTCGATCATTCACAACAAAACTATCCTGGTGAACAACGTCGCACTGGCTGGGCATGTAGAAGTAGGGGACTGGGCAATAATTTCCGGTTTCTCCAGTCTGCATCAGTATTGCAGTGTCGGTGCCCATAGTTTTATCGGTGCCCATGCGTGGGTAACTCAGGACGTACCGGCCTACGTGTTAGTGGCAGGCAGCCCTCCTAAGCCGCGCACAATTAACGCCGAAGGACTTAAACGTCGTGACTTCAGTTCAGATCAAATTCGGTGTTTGCAGCGTGCTTACAAAACTGTGTACCGCAAAGGCCTAGAACTCTCTGACGCCATAGACTTGCTTAAGTCAGATCAGGAATTTAGCGATATTCTCGCACCCTTGATTGCTACTTTAGAAACCTCCGAAAGGGGGATATTGCGTTAATGGCTCTGCACCGGGTGGCAATTGTCGCTGGTGAAGAGTCTGGAGATATTCTCGGCGCTGGTTTGATGGAAGAACTCAAAGTTCTTTATCCCAACGTAGAATTTATCGGAATGGGTGGGTCGCGAATGGCCTCTCAGGGGCTCGATAGCCAGTACCCCATCGATCGTCTTTCTGTAATGGGTCTGCTCGAACCTCTCAAACGGTTGCCCGAATTACTCAACATCAGAGCCAGCCTCGCGAAGCTATTTGTTAGCCAAAAAGTCGATCTCTTTATTGGTATTGATTCTCCTGACTTTAATCTGGGTTTGGCTAGAAAACTTAAACAGAAGGGGATTCGAACCGTTCACTATGTCAGCCCTTCGGTATGGGCTTGGCGTCAGGGACGTATAAAGGGTATTCGACAATCTCTAGATTTGATGCTGACGCTATTACCCTTTGAAGCTCAGTTCTATCGCGATCACAACATGCCGGTTGAATATGTTGGTCACCCTCTGGCAACGGAACTGAATCCCGATACAGACAAAGATGAAGCCAGGCACCGTATCGGAGTAGAACTATCCAAAGGGCAAAAGTTGTTCGCGCTGCTGCCCGGTAGTCGGTCCGCAGAAATTAAGCACCTAATGCCTCTGTATCTGGAAACTATTGAGAAGGTCCAAAAGATAAATCCAGAAGGTGTTTTTGTTTTTGCTGCGGTAAACAGCGAAAAAGCAGATCTAATTCGATCTTTTTTTACTGTGCAAGATTTCCCTTTGGTTGAAGCCAACACTCTGCAGGTGATATCTGCCGCAGACTTGGTAGTAGCTGCCTCCGGTACCACAACCTTGGAAGTGATGTTGTTGAACAGACCACTTATTGTTGCTTACCGAGCAGACTGGCTCAGTTATAAAATTATTGGCAGCATGGTTAAGGTTCCCTATGTGTCACTACCAAACCTTATAGCAGCGAAGTCCTTGGTGAATGAATACATTCAGGCTGAGGCAACTTCGGACAACCTTAGCGATGAGATACTTTCATTGTGTGAGGATGAGCATCGCCGGAACAACCAGCTCAGAGCATTTGCCGAGATGAGAGAAGAGTTGCAATTGCCGAGCAGCCGCATGGCGGCAGAAGCCATTGCCAGCCTTGATAAAAGCGTTCTGCCTCAGTGAGCACTCAGCCCGAGCGCGACCCTGAAATCCCCTATGATGGCGCTCTGTTGGCCGGAACAGATGAAGCGGGTCGAGGGCCTCTGGCTGGAGATCTCTACGCCGCCGCAGTGATTCTCGACCCGAATCAGCCAATAGAAGGGCTCGCTGATTCAAAAAAGCTGAGCGAAACTCGGCGCAATGCGCTTTATGAGGAAATTTGCAATAAGTCACTTTGTTGGAGTATCTCGATTGCCAGTGTGGGAGAGGTCGACCGACTGAATGTACTGCATGCTTCGATGTTAGCAATGAAAAGGGCTGTTCAGTCACTGCAACCCGAGCCGGAATTTGTTGCCGTTGATGGAAACCGTCTCCCTCCATGGAGCTATCAATCTATCGCTCTGGTGAAGGGAGATTCTCGCGTTGAGGAAATTTCTGCCGCATCTATTTTGGCAAAGGTCGCAAGGGATAGGCATATGCAGGAAATGCATCAAAAATTCCCTGATTACGGATTTGATCAACACAAGGGCTACCCAACTAAACATCATCTTGATATGTTGAAGCAGATAGGGTCTTGTGAAATACACCGACAAAGTTATCGGCCGGTGAAGCAAGCCGATCTATTTAATTCTTAAAGTAGTTGATGCCATAGGCCAAATGACAAGCATTCCGACAAAGAGCTTCGTGCACTTACGCGCCCACTCAGAGTATTCCTTAAGAGATGGAATATTGCGCATCAAGCCGACTATGGCTCATGTGGCTAAGCAAAATATGCCCGCTTTTGCTCTCACAGATCATGCCAATCTATTTGCCGCGGTTAAGTTTTATAGAGCGGCGGTGGCGAGTGGAGTAAAACCCATCTTTGGCTCTGACCTAATTTTGGCAGAGGAAGAGGGGCTAGAGTCGAACGCAGAGTTCTGCCTTCTAATTATTAATTCCCAGGGTTACAAAAACCTGATTGAAATAATTTCCCGCGCCTATGTAGATGGGCAAGAGCTGGGAGAGCCACGAGTTCAAAGACAGTGGTTAACTGAGTTAAATGAAGGGTTGATCTGTCTCTCAGGCGCTAGCAGAGGCGATGTTGGCCAACTCCTATTGAAAGGAAAGACCAAGGAGGCCGGTGAGCTGGCGTCCTGGTGGGCTGAAAATTTCCCACAGCGTTATTACCTCGAGGTTCAGAGAACCGGACGAGCCGGAGAGGAAGATTGTTTGCATCAGTCTGTGCAGCTAGCTTCTGAGCTCGCATTACCCATTGTCGCCACCAATGATGTGCGTTTTATGGCTCCAGGAGATTTTGAGGCTCACGAAACCAGAGCCTGTATTCACGATGGTTATTCCCTTGCAGATCCGCGCAAGCAGCAAAAGTATTCTGAACAGCAATACCTGCGCAGCGCAGAAGAAATGGACGAGCTCTTTGTCGACTTGCCAGAAGCCATTGAAAACACAGTTGAAATCGCCAAGCGCTGCAGCCTCGGCATTGAACTGGGTAAATCATACTTGCCTGAATACCCCGTTCCAGAAGGCTCTAACGAGGAGGAATTCCTGCGCCAGTGCTCGCGCGAGGGACTGGAGAATCGACTAAGCATTCTGTTCCCCGACAAAGAAAGTAAAGATGAGTCCTTGCAGGTCTATTGGGATCGCCTTGAAGAGGAGCTCAATATTATTCTGCAGATGGGCTTCCCCGGCTACTTCCTTATTGTTATGGACTTTATCCGCTGGGCTAAGGACAACAAAATCCCGGTTGGCCCAGGCAGGGGTTCCGGAGCCGGTTCTCTAGTTGCCTATGCCTTGAAGATTACGGATCTCGATCCTATTCACTACGATCTTCTGTTTGAAAGATTCCTAAATCCCGAGCGGGTATCTCTGCCAGATTTTGACGTTGATTTCTGTATGGAAGGAAGAGATAGAGTAATCGACTATGTAGCGGATCGATATGGCCGAGAGGCGGTTTCGCAAATTGTCACTTTTGGCACCATGGCGGCAAAAGCTGTGGTTAAGGATGTTGCCCGCGTTCAGGGTAAATCCTACGGACTGGCTGATCGGCTTTCTAAAATGATTCCTTTCGAAGTGGGTATGACGCTTTCTCTAGCTCTGGAACAGGAAAAAGTTTTGCAAGACTTTTTGCGGGAAGACGCTGAGGCTCAGGAAATCTGGGATATGGCTGTCCAGCTCGAAGGTATTGCCAGAAACTGCGGTAAGCATGCTGGTGGTGTTGTTATAGCCCCGACCAAATTGACTGACTTTGCACCACTTTACTGCGATGACAAAGGCAGTGGTCTGGTTACTCAATACGATAAAGATGACGTTGAAAGTGTTGGCTTAGTTAAGTTTGATTTTCTTGGTTTGCGTACTTTGACGATCATCGATTGGGCTGTGCGCATGGTAAATGACAAGCGTCGCACTGAAGGCTTGGATGAGGTAGATATCGACCGCATTCCTCTTGAGGACGCTGGTGTCTACGAGATGCTTCGTCGTGGCGAGACATCGGCAGTATTTCAACTCGAATCTCGCGGCATGCGAGACCTGATCAAGAAGCAGAAGCCCGGAACCTTTGAGGACATTATTTCTCTGGTTGCGCTGTTTCGACCAGGCCCATTGCAGTCGGGCATGGTGGATGACTTTGTTGCGCGTAAGAATGATCCCAATGAAACGGTTTCTTACCCCCATCCCAAATATCAGCATGAAGATCTGATACCGGTTCTTAAGCCTACCTACGGCATCATTCTCTACCAAGAGCAAGTGATGCAAATTGCGCAGGTTCTGGCGGGTTATAGCCTCGGCGAGGCTGATCTTCTGCGCCGAGCCATGGGTAAGAAAAAAGCTGAAGAAATGGCTAAGCAGCGCCAAATGTTTATGGAAGGGGCCAGCAAAAGGGGTATCTCGGAGGAGCTATCCAGCAATATCTTTGACCTAATGGAAAAGTTTGCTGGCTACGGCTTTAACAAATCTCACTCCGCTGCATACGCCTTGGTGGCATACCAAACCGCTTGGCTAAAGGCTCACTACCCAGCGGAATTTATGGCAGCGGTCATGTCTGCAGATATGCAAAACACAGACAAAATTGTTGGCTTTATTGATGAGTGTAAGCGGCTGAATCTGGATGTTACCCCTCCTGATGTGAACACCGGGGAGTTTCAGTTCTCGGTCAATAAAGAGGGACAGGTGGTTTACGGGTTGGGAGCGATCAAAGGGTTGGGAGAAGGCGCAATTCAAAGCATTATCGATAGTCGCCAGCTAAAGGGCCCATATCCTGATATTTATGATTTTTGCGCCAGAATCGATCAACGTAAATTGAATCGTCGGGGTGCTGAAGCGCTACTTAAAGCCGGTGCTTTGGATAATTTGAATCAGTTTTCAGATGATCCCGATCGTTGTCGTTCGGTTCTTGATGGACAATTAGAAGAAGCAATTCAAGTAGCGGAGCAGGCCAACGAAAATCAGGCCTCGGGTATGACTGATATGTTTGGTGATATCGTCGTTGCAGAGGCCCCATCCCAGGAGACCAATGGCTCAGGTCGAGCAGCTACTCGTCCCTGGACAATGAAGGAACGACTGCAAAAGGAAAAAGAAACTTTGGGGCTTTATCTCACGGGGCATCCTGTGGAAGCCTATGCCGATGAGCTGAAGCAGTTAATCGGTAAGCGGCTTTGTGATTTGAGGCCAGATAAAACGTCTCAGTGGTTGGGCGGGTTGCTGGTCGAGAAAAGAACCATCAAAACCAAGCGCGGAGATCAGCTTTGTATTTTGACTCTGGACGATCGCAGTGCTCGCGTTGAAATTACGCTCTTCTCAGATCTTTATCTTCAAGTTGAATCCTCTTTGATTCTGGATACGGTTGTCGCCGTTGAAGGAAGTGTTCAGCAGGACGACTATAGCGGGGGGTTAAGAGTGCGTGCAGAACAGGTGCTACCTCTGCTCGAGTTGCGCAATCAGAAATTCAATCGCTTGCGCGTGGACTTTCCCGAAGAGCTTGGAAGTGATCAGTCGATTAGTTCTTTGCGCGAGTGCCTGCAGGATTTTCGCGGCGGGGCTTGCTCCGTGAGAGTGAAGGTTCGTCAGCCCGGTTTTGAAGGGGAATTTGAATTGGGCGAGGACTGGAAAGTGGAACCCAAAGACGACCTTTTGCATGAGCTGCGCCACAATTTTGGTGCCGATTCCGTGGTGTTGGAAGCCTAAAAAGTGAATTTGGGTGGTTTCCTTCAACAGCACTCAGAGCAATTAGAGAGTGCAGATCGCGTTTTTGTGGGCTTTAGCGGGGGTCTTGATTCGACGATTTTATTGCACTCAGCCGCTCATCTCTTAGGCGCAGAAAAAGTCTGCGCACTTCATGTAAATCATAGCCTCCAGCCTGAGGCAGATGCGTGGGAGCTTCACTGTTCCAATGAGTCGAAGCAACTGGGAGTAGAGTTTCGTGCTGCAAAACTCTCAATCGCCAATAAAGGGCAGGGTCTAGAGAGCGAGGCGCGCACCCAACGCTATCAGTTTTTTCGAATGCAGCTGAGTGCCAAGGATATTTTGCTGTTGGGGCATCACATTGATGATCAGGCTGAAACGCTTTTGTACCGACTTTTTCGAGGCGCTGGTTTAAGGGGGCTGTCGGCTATTCCAGAACAGCGAGCTGAAGGGCTTGGTCAGTTGATTCGACCCTTGCTGAATAAAACTAGAGAAGAGCTATACAGCAGTGCGAAGAAGGCAAAACTAGATTGGATTGAAGATCTCTCTAATTCAGATATCTCCTACGATAGAAACTATATAAGGGCCAAGATTCTTCCCACTGTCCAGCAACGCTGGCCTGCGGCAAATAAAACCTTGGCTAGGGCCGCTTCTAATATGTCATCAACAGCGGTGCTGTTGGATGAATATGCTGTCGAGCTGCAGAGCCGATGCGATTGGCAGCCTGCCCGTTGGGGTTGGAGTCTAGATGCTTCGAAGTTCATCGATTTGAGTCCAGCTGCCCAGGCTCATTTGCTGGCAGTGGCATTTAACCAGCTAAATCTGCAGGGGTTCGATTCAGCGTATCTGGAAAAGGTACATAAGCTCTTGCAGAGCAGAGAGGACAGCTCTCCAGAATTGAAAATCGAAAATTCTGAAGTGAGGCGATTTGGGGGTCGGCTTTACTTAATGCGCGCCATTGAAGAGTTTTCATCGCAAAACAAAGAGTTTTATTGGGGCGGTTCGGGCCCACTAATGCTGTCCGGATGCGGTGAGATAAGTGCTCTAGAAGAGTATCGGGGCGATGAATTGAAAGTCTCGTTCAGACAGGGAGGGGAACGCTGCAAACCTATTGATCGAGACAAATCTCAATCGCTAAAAAAGCTAATGCAGGAATATTCGTTAGAACCCTGGTTGCGAGAGCGCGTACCCCTCATCTGGCGAGATGACCAAATCATAGCGGTAGCTGATCTCTTTAGTTGTTCTAAAGAGATCAGTGCACCTAAATTTGAGTGGGATTTAGAAGTAAAGGCTTAGCTCTGCCCTAGCTCTTTAGTGTCCAGGTGTTACACCAGCCTTTTGCGGCAACGGCTTTGCCAGGGAATAGGGCGCAGGGGCCTTGATCTTCACCGGCGACACCAGTGTAAAAGATACAGTTGTCGCAAAACTGAGTGGATCCATTTGCTTCGGTAGATCGCCGCGGAAACATCATGTTATCGATGCTTGCCACGTTGTGTTTGTAGCCGAGAGCTACGGCAGTTGCGTCTGACTCGCTCACTAGCGGAAGCTCCTGCGCCATGAGCGGACGACTCAGATCCACAAGTGGGACCATTAAAGAAGCAAAAACAAATTTACGGCGGCTCAGATTGTTGGACTGTTTCATAGGATTCCTGTTTGATTTCAGCTAATTTCTGCGCGGGATTCTAACCATTGGTGTTGGCACACACTTGATACATGTCAAAGGCCAACATCTGGGACGGATTGTCGACATTTTCTCATCAATTGGGAACAACAATCGAACATTTAAATTGTTTGAAATCTTGCCAAGTGATACGATGACGTCCCATCTCGTGAAAGGTTTATCTGCCTTGTTCCGCTCCAGAGATGGACCGCTGATATCCCTTTTTTACATCAACTTTCCTGTCAGGACTTTCTGTTCACTGTATGACGCGTTTTATTTTTGTTACTGGTGGCGTTGTTTCTTCTCTCGGGAAGGGTATTGCCGCCGCTTCCCTAGGAGCCATTCTCGAATCTCGCGGCCTCAAAGTGACGATTATGAAGCTGGATCCCTATCTAAATGTGGATCCGGGCACCATGAGCCCATTTCAACACGGCGAAGTCTTTGTTACAGACGACGGTGCTGAGACCGATCTAGATTTAGGTCACTACGAACGCTTTCTTAAGAACAAAACCAGTAAGAGAAATAATTTCACTACTGGTCAAGTCTACGAAACCATATTGAGGCGTGAACGACGCGGTGACTACTTGGGGGGAACCGTTCAGGTTATCCCTCATGTGACCGACGAAATTAAATCCAGAACCCTTGCGGGTGGCGAGGGAAATGATATTGCCATCGTCGAGATTGGTGGCACCGTGGGTGATATCGAATCGCAACCCTTTTTGGAAGCGATTCGCCAACTCAAGGTTGAACTGGGTAGTTCCAGAGCGCTGTTAATGCATCTGACGCTGGTTCCCTACATTGCCGCTGCCGGAGAAGTGAAAACCAAGCCAACCCAGCATTCGGTGAAAGAGCTGCGCACCATTGGTTTGCAGCCAGAAATTCTGCTCTGCCGTTCAGAGAAGCCCATAGATGATGATTCCCGAAGAAAAATAGCGCTCTTCACCAATGTCGAGTATCGAGCTGTTATTCCGATGCCCGACGCCACCTCGATTTACAGTATTCCTAGAAACCTTCAGGAATATGGTTTGGATGAATTGGTGGTGGAGAAATTCAATATCGACAAGCCCGATGCTGATTTGAGCGAATGGGATAAGGTGGTTGATCTACAAAACTCAAGCAGTGGCGAAGTCACTATCGCCATGGTGGGCAAATACATGGAGTTGCTGGACGCGTATAAGTCCCTCAACGAAGCGCTTGAGCATGCAGCTATTCATAACCAGACAAAGGTAAAGGTTCTTTATATCGATTCTGAAGATGTCGAAGAGCAAGGTTTGAGTCTTCTCGAAGACGCCGACGCGATTTTAGTTCCGGGTGGTTTCGGGTCACGAGGTATTGAAGGCAAAATCAGCGCGGTGCGCTATGCAAGAGAGCAGGGCGTTCCCTATCTTGGAATTTGTCTCGGAATGCAGGTCGCTGTTATTGAATATGCGCGTAATGTTCTAGGATTGAAAAACGCCAACAGTACAGAGTTTGATACAGCTGCAGAAGATCCGGTGATAGCACTAATCACTGAATGGATGGAGCCTGATGGCGTGAAACAAGTACGCGGTAAGGGGAGCGATTTGGGTGGAACTATGCGCCTAGGTGCGCAACCTTGCTCTTTGGTAAAAGATAGTCTGTCTCGAGAGCTTTACGGACATGATGTGATTCATGAACGTCATCGCCACAGATATGAATTTAACGGCAGTTATCTCGATCAGCTCACCCAGGGCGGACTAAAAATCGCAGGTCGCTCTGCAGATCAATCTCTCGTAGAGATAGTCGAAATTGAAGACCATCCTTGGTTTATCGGCTGTCAGTTTCATCCAGAGTTCACATCCAGTCCGCGCGAAGGCCATGCGCTCTTTAGTGGGTTTGTAAAAGCTGCCATTGAACACCGCGGAATCAATGAAGTTGAGCCAGAATCAAAGACTGAAGCGGTGAAAGCTCAGGCTAGCGCTAGCTAAATATCCTATGAAGCATCACTCGATAAATATTTCCTCTTTTGAGGTTGCCAATGATCGTCCTCTGGTGCTCTTTGGTGGTATCAATGTGCTTGAGTCGCGTGATCTAGCAATACGTGCAGCTGAGGCCTATGTTGAGGTGACTTCTGGGCTGGGCATTCCCTACGTATTTAAAGCCTCTTTTGATAAAGCCAATCGTTCCTCAATACATTCTTTTCGCGGGCCAGGTTTGGATGAGGGTTTAAAGATCCTGGAGGAAGTGAAAAGTCAGTTCAATGTGCCTCTGATTACTGATGTTCATGAGCCGAGTCAGGCAAGTGCAGTTGCTGAAGTGTGCGACGTGATTCAGCTCCCGGCTTTTCTTGCCAGGCAAACTGATCTGGTTGCTGCGATGGCAGCAACGGGTAGTGTCATAAACATTAAGAAGCCACAGTTTTTGAGCCCTGAGCAGATGAAAAATATCGTCGATAAGTTTGCCGAGTGTGGCAATACAAAAACGATGCTCTGCGAGAGGGGCAGTAACTTCGGCTACGACAATTTAGTTGTTGATTTCCTCGGTTTTGAGACCATGAAAGCCACAATAGGATGCCCACTGATATTTGATGTGACTCATGCCCTACAGAGGCGTGATCCTGGACAAGAAGCTTCAGGCGGGCGCAGGCAGCAAGTTGCTGACTTGGCTCGAGCTGGAGTTGCAGTGGGTTTGGCTGGATTGTTTTTGGAGGCGCATCCAGAACCAGATAATGCGTTATGCGATGGCCCGAGCGCCTTGCCGCTGAACAAGTTAAAAGATTTTCTTGCTCAGATAAATGACCTTGATCAGATGGTTAAAAGCTTTACCCCGCTTGAAATTCAATGAGTAAATTCAGTAAATAAATTCATTAGAAACAATTAGTAAACTTAGATATTTGGAGAATAATTTAATGAGCGAAATTGCAGATATTCGCGCTTTTGAGGTATTGGACTCTCGTGGAAACCCGACAGTCCTCGCCGAGGTAACTTTGGAAAGCGGAGTGGTGGGTTCAGCCTTTGCTCCGAGCGGGGCTTCAACGGGCTCGCGCGAAGCTCTAGAGCTTCGTGACGGTGACAAAGAGCGATACCTGGGCAAGGGTGTATTAACCGCAGTAAACAATATCAATTCGACCATTCGTGAATTGCTGCTTCACGCTAACCCCTTTGATCAGAGAGCTATCGACAATCTGATGATCGAATCTGATGGGACGGAAAACAAAGAGCGCTTGGGCGCAAACGCAATTTTGGCGGTGTCTTTAGCTAATGCTCGTGCCGCAGCGACAGAAAAGGGAATTCCCCTTTATGAACACATAGGTTCAATTGTTGGATCGCCGACCACGACAATGCCCCTACCTATGATGAATATCATCAATGGTGGAGAGCACGCCGACAACAATGTTGATATCCAGGAATTTATGATTCAACCGGTGTCTGCAGAGAGTTTTTCTGAAGCCTTGCGAATGGGTGCTGAGATATTTCACGCATTACGGAAGGTGCTCCAATCAAAGGGATTAAATACTGCAGTGGGTGACGAGGGTGGATTTGCGCCTGATTTACCATCCAACGAAGCAGCATTGGAAGTGATTGCCGAGGCAGTTTCTGCTGCTGGTTATAAGTTGGGAGAAGATGTCGTTTTGGCTCTGGATTGTGCCGCTTCTGAATTCTATAAAAACGGTGTTTACGATCTTGCAGGTGAAGGGAAACAATTTGATGCCGAGGGCTTCTCGGATTTTCTTGCCGGGTTATGTGAGCGTTACCCGATTCTCTCAATCGAAGACGCATTGGATGAATCTGACTGGGATGGGTGGGAATACCTCACCAAACAGCTGGGCGAAAAGGTTCAGTTGGTCGGTGACGATCTCTTTGTAACCAACCCAAAGATATTGAAAAAGGGTATTGATATGGGCGTTGCCAATTCGATACTTATCAAGTTCAACCAAATTGGTTCCCTGTCAGAAACTCTGGATGCTATTGAAATGGCCAAAGAAGCCGGATACACGGCGGTGATTTCACACAGATCGGGAGAGACAGAAGATACGACCATCGCTGATCTGGCCGTAGCCACTGCGGCAGGGCAAATTAAAACGGGCTCACTCTGTCGTTCTGATCGGGTGGCTAAATACAACCGTCTCTTGAGAATTGAGGCTGAGACCGATGGTTTGGCTAAATATCGTGGACGAGAGGAGTTAAAGGGCTAGGCTCGACAAGCTCTGCTTAATCTATATTCAAATTCCGCCGGCCCTGGGTCGGCGGTTTTTATTTGGGACGCTGGAAACTCTTCTGCTTGATTGAGGGTGCAGCCACACCGCCGATCAAGGTCCCAAGGATGATCAATATGTGTAGGTTTACAGCAGCGGCAACTGAGCTATCGATGGAGGAGCCCGTCAGGGCGGCTCCGGCAACTACTCCAGCTTCGTAAGTTCCCACACCTGCTGGAGCATGAAAGGGCAAAACTGAGCTTAGCTCGCCTCCCATTGCCCCCGTTATTGCCTGAACAAGCTCTAACTCAGCAAAGCTCATTAATATCCAGGCAAAAACAATAATCTTTGTTGACCAGTTTAGCCAAGTCAATGCCAGAGTACGGATTAGGGGATCAAAGCTCTGTGGAGTACCGGACAGAATTTTTTTGGATAGCTCTTCAAGTTTTCTCGGAAGCAAGACTAATATTTTTGATTCTATATAAGTTCGGCCCTGAATGAGAACCAAGGGGCTGAGAACAAAGACAACCCAAGCAGACCACCCAATCAGATTACTGTGAAGTTGCCAAATCCAGGCAATTGCTCCGAGAGCTAATAGAACCTGTAGATCCAGTACGCGGAAAAAAAGCAGAGTTCCTGTTGTCATAGACAGGGGTAAATCAAAGCTACTGCGCATCATAAGAGGAAAGCTCGCTTCTCCTGAACGCATTGGCAGCAAGTTGTTTGCCAAATTGTGTATGAGCGTGATTCGGATCGATTCCGAAAAGCTTACCCTTGAATAGTCTCGAAAATAGTCCCTGATGCGATAGGCGCGAACTAGGTAGGTACAAAACATGAGCACGAGCGCAATCAAGGTAGAGGTTAGAGACCAATTTGACCATTGCTCGAAAATCGTTGCCCAACCCCAAATCCACTCGATTAGACCGGCGTAAGCAATCACAGCAATGCCGCTGACAAGAAAGTAGATTCGGGAATTCGAACGGTCTGGTGAGGTCATCTAGGCATCATATTTTTGTTGCCTTAATGGTACAGGGGCGAGGGATTTTGATACAGTGCATGCGGCGTTTGCCCTCCGCACAAAATCGCCAAATTCAACAACATAAAAGCTGAGTTCAAATGACATCACAACCTTCCCTGTCGCTGGTCGTCCCCCTCTACAACGAAGAAGAAAACGTAAATCCGCTGCTAAAGCGAGTGGGTGAGGCCTTGGAGGATTATTCGGGCACTATAGAGCTGATATTGGTTGATGATGGCAGCTCGGACAATACGGTAGCGACGGCGCTATCCTCTGGCTCAGATCAGAATTACAAGGTCCGCGTACTTGAGTTACAGAGAAATTTTGGTCAAACCGCCGCGATGCAGGCGGGCATTGATGCCGCGGTAAGTGAATTAATCGTGACACTAGACGGTGATCTTCAAAACGACCCTCACGACATTCCCAGAATGGTGGAAAATCTTCTCGACCGTGATTTGGACCTTTTGGTGGGGTGGCGTGAGAAGCGCAAAGACAAGTTGGTTATGCGCAAAATACCTTCCTGGGTAGCGAACAAATTAATTGGAAAGATTACCGGCGTAAGAATTCACGATTATGGTTGCAGTTTAAAAGTCTATCGAGCTTCGGTCATTAAGCAGGTGAAGCTTTTAGGTGAGATGCATCGATTTATTCCAGCCTGGGTTGCCGCTGTGGCTCCTTCTCGCCGAATTGGCGAAATCCCCGTTACTCATCACGCACGAATCCACGGTGAATCAAAATACGGAATTTCTCGGTCTATTCGTGTGATTCTGGATTTATTGTCCGTCTTATTTTTCATGAAGTATCGAGCTCGCCCTGGGCACTTCTTCGGAACCATTGGTTTGGTGCTCGGTTTTTTTGGAACTGTGTTGCTCGTCTATCTGGGCTTCGACAAGTTCATTCTGGGGCACGACATTGGTACTCGTCCTGCACTTTTGATCGGCGTCTTTATGATAATTACTGCCTTTCAGTTCCTCACCACAGGAATACTTGCTGAATTGATGTCTCGTACATACTACGAGACTTCCAATACCACGCACTATGTTGTCCGTGAGGCACATTCAAACCAGCCCTAGACGATTTCGCTTTGATGAATCTTCCAGAAGTGACATCTAGGCCGAGCTTTGTCGTTGGCATCGCTATTTTTCTTGCTGTCGGTTTTTTCCTCAACCTCTGGGGGCCGGCGCTCTTTGATCTAGACGAGGGTGCATTTTCCGCAGCAACTTTGGAAATGCTGCTGCGTCAGGACTTTATTACTACCTATCTAAACGGAGTGCAGCGATTTGATAAGCCGATATTGATTTATTGGCTGCAAGCCCTGAGCACGGGGGTTTTCGGAACAGACGAATTTTTCTATCGATTGCCCTCCGCAGTTGCAGCCAGCTTCTGGGCAATTGCCATTTATCGGTTTGCCCAACCTCGCCTTGGTGAAGATTCTGCTAGGGCTGCATTTATTTTTATGGTCAGCAGCGTGGGTGTCACGGTAATTGGCAGAGCAGCGACGGCAGACGCTTTGCTAAATCTATGGATTACTTTGGCTTGTCTAGATGGCTACCGAGCCGTCGTTGAAAATGACGACAGAGCTAAAACCAGAGCTTATTTGTGGATCGGGCTCGGCTTGTTGACCAAAGGTCCAGTCGCAGCCGTGGTGCCCCTTGCTACCCTTAGCCTCTATGCTCTCGCAATGCGGGATTCCCGCAGTTTGATGCAGGTGGCTATCCATCCCTTAGGTTGGTTGATAGCTCTGGCTGTAGCTATGCCCTGGTATATTGCAGAGTATCTAGATCAGGGGCAGCTCTTTATCGATGGATTTTTTCTGACCCATAATTTGGGCAGATTTTCCGACACCATGGAAGGCCATGGTGGAAGTGTTTTTTACTATGTTCCAGGGGCATTGCTCATTACGCTTCCCTTTTGTGCCTGGGTGATCCGCAGCCTGCCGTCTATTCGAGAAATTGGCAAAGAGCCACTGATTAGTTGGTGCTGGTGCTGGTTTGGATTTGTATTCGTATTTTTCTCTTTCTCCAGTACTCAATTGCCACACTACTTGCTGTACGGAACGACTCCGCTTTTTTTGATGATGTCGCGCTATCTAGATATCAGGGCATGGCGCTGGGTATTGCTGCCGGTATTTATATTGCCTCTGATTTGTCTGCTTTTTCCATTTCTCGTGCCATCAATTGTTGCAAATACTTCTGACCCCTATATGTCTGAGTTGCTCGCGGATGGCTTAACTCGTCTTGGTAATGTGGATGCGGTAATTCTTGCCGTGTTGACCGCCTTAATGATTGCAGCTGTAGTGACAGCAAAGAGTGCTTTAGAGGGTGTTTTTCGTGTCGGTGTTTTACACCTATTGTTGGTGGGAGTACTGATTGTTCCTGTAGTAGCAGATTTTCAGCAGTCTCCCGTAAAAGAAGCAGCCATTCTGTCCAGAGAGATAGAGGAACCCATTCTGATGTGGCGAACGGATATGCCTAGTTTTACGACTTATCGAGGTGTGATTACTCCGAAGCGAGAGCCGCGCAGCGGAGAGTTGGTTTTCACGCGTCAGGGAAGGGTAGAGATGGCTGAAGTTGAGGAAGTCCTCTATCAAAATGGCGGGATTCTTCTGCTGCGCTACCCCTAAGTTTTTATCCTCAGAGGTTGATTGATTTCAGAATTAGTATCACTGGTACTTGTGCCCGCCTCTGACTAGAATCACCCATTAAGTTAACTATTGGAATCGATAGATTTGCAATGAGCAGTCTCAGGAACTTCGAACTTAAGTTGCCGAATCTGGCATCCATTTGTGTCCATGTGCTGACTATTTTCCTGCTGTTATTTTTTGGTTTCTCCCATCTCTTATTTGAAAGTTTCTGGGTAGGGGTCAGTTGTCTTATTACCCTTTTGATTGCCGTCTTCTCGTTAATTTCGGTGGTCAATCGGAGCAATAACACAATTCTTCTGGTGGGCTTTGTTGTCTGTGCTGGCATTACTCTGGCGGTCACTTCGTACCTTCATGGTTCGAGGGGGCTTATTTACTGCTTTCCTTTGACCGCTTCTCTATTTTTCCTCATTCGATATCAAACGGCCATTCTTATTGGCGGCACAATGCTGGTTGTCTGTTCCTTAGCTGCTCTCAATAGTATGGAGCCGCTCATGGTGGCCCGCTTCAGTTTTGCCATGGCTTTTTCGCTGATATTTCTGGCGATTCTCGCTTATCAATTGTTCCAGCAACAAAGGCAACTTGAGCAAGAGGCCAATGAAGACTATCTCACTGGGCTTATGAACCAGCGCAGCTTTTACGCATGGTTAGAAAAACTGCTTGCCTCAGAAAGTTCTTTGCGGCGCAAACTGACGCTGTTCTATTTCGATATTGATAATTTCAAATCTATAAACGATTCATTTGGTCATGCCGGCGGCGATCTTGTACTAAAGGAATTTTCCCAGCGCATCATTTCAGCCGTTGGTGAAATTAATCAAGAATTTTGTCTTGATACCAAGATGCACTTCTGTCGCCTTTCAGGTGATGAATTTGTGCTGGCCTGCGTCAATACGACAGACGGAGAAATGGCAGCGGATGTCGCCAAACGATTTCACAACGCCCTTGCAGACCCATTTTCCATCGGTGGGCGCATGACACTTATCTGTTCGAGTATAGGTGTACATCACTTCACTATGGAGAATCAGAGTTTGAGTGAGGTTATGCAGTTGGCTGATGCAGCCATGTACAAAGCTAAAAAGCTGGGTGAGCAGCAATTCTATATTTCTGAAGATGAGCGTGAGAGCTATTTGCGTGAAGCTAGTTCAGCTTACTAAACCCAATATTTCTGGAGCAGCGCAGATGGCATCAATTACTCTTGGCCGTTATCACCACTATAAGGGGAATGATTATGAGGTTAAGGGATTGGTTCGGCATTCGGAAACCGAGGAATATCTGGTGCTCTATCGGCCCTTGTATGAGGTAAAGCCGGAGACAAATAGCGAATCAGAAGCGGGGCAAACTGACCTTTGGGTTCGCCCTTTAGAGATGTTTCTAGAGAATGTGTTGATTAACGGGGTAGAAGTACCTCGTTTTAACTACTTGCCTCCCGAGGGTGAGACTTAACAGCGGTTAAATGTAGGAATAAAAAAACCCGGCCTTGGCCGGGTTTTTGTTTTTTATCGCTTGTCGATACTCTCGTAGGAGCGTTGCGGGCTTCCAGTATAGAGCTGGCGAGGCCTGCCGATGCGGCTGTTGGTGCTCACCATCTCATTCCAGTGGGCAAGCCAACCAGAAGTACGTCCAAGTGCGAAGATCACGGTGAACATATTGAGTGGAATACCAATAGCACGCAGGATTATTCCTGAATAGAAGTCGACGTTTGGATAGAGTTTTTTCTCCACAAAATACTCATCTTCCAGAGCAATTTGCTCAAGCCGCTTAGCGATTTTCAGTAGCGGATCGTCAATACCCAACTCGGAAAGTACTTCGTCGCAAGTTTCCTTCATTACCTTGGCGCGTGGGTCGAAGTTCTTATAAACCCTATGGCCAAAACCCATAAGACGGAAAGGGTCATCTTTGTCTTTAGCGCGCAGAACGGCAGAATCAACGTTGGATTCGTCGCCAATTTCCTCAAGCATTTTTACAACAGCCTCGTTCGCTCCGCCATGGGATGGACCCCAGAGTGCAGCGATACCGGAAGCAATACAGGCGAATGGGTTGGCTCCCGTTGAGCCAGCCAATCGTACGGTAGAGGTTGAAGCGTTTTGTTCGTGGTCAGCGTGGAGGATGAAGATCTTGTCCATCGCTCGCGCTAGGACTGGGCTAACCTCGTAATCTTCGCAAGGGGTACCAAACATCATGTAGAGGAAGTTTGCTGAGTAATCCAAGTCGTTGCGAGGGTAAAGTGAGGGTTGACCAATAGAGTGTTTGTAGGCCATCGCTGCCATGGTTGGCATTTTGGAGATCAAGCGCATGGTGGTGATCTCTCGGTGCTCCGGGTCGGAGATATCCAGCGAGTCGTGGTAGAAAGAGGAGAGGGCAGCTACTACCGCGCAAAGCATCGCCATAGGGTGCGCGTCGTAGCGAAAGCCGTTAAAGAAATTAGCAACATTTTCACTCACCATGGTGTGTTTGCGAACAATGTCGTCGAATTCTTTCTTTTCTTCTTTTGTTGGAAGTTCGCCGTTTAAGAGTAGATAGCAAACTTCGAGGTAATCTGCATTGTTTGCCAGCTCATCAATTGGATAGCCTCTGTGTAGGAGGGTGCCAGCACCGCCATCGATGTAGGTAATTTTAGATTCACAGGACGCAGTAGACGCAAAACCTTCATCGATAGTGAAGACCCCCTGACCAGCCAAGCTTGAGACATCAACACAATCCGGGCCGATAGTTCCCTGATAAACATCAAGTTCCAAAGGCTCTTTACCTTCAATTGCCAGTGTTGCCTTACCGTTGCTCATATTTACTCCTGAGACTGAAAAAGATCACTTCTAGGCGAGCCTAGAAGCATATAATCGAATTTGCTGCATAGTTTTTGTTTTGCTGACACAGCTTCGTCGAGCAAGAAATTACCCCTGAGGGTTTTTTCTGAAGCACTGCATTATATCCAGACCGGCAAAAGGCGCAAACGACAAAGCGCTATGCGAGACAATTTTCTCGAAAAAGGCAGATAACTTTGTGTTTTTTCGATGATTCTCGATTGAGTTTTAGGGTAGCAAAATGTAGAATCGCGGCCCGCGATTGCCCTTAAACCAAGCGGTTGATCGCCACTTTACACTCCGATTCTATTTTCCTCGAAAAGGTAAATATATTTTGAAAATTTCCTCAGTTAACGGTCGTCCGGTAAATCTGGACATCAATACCATTGACTTGCCTATTACTGCTTACGCGTCAATCGCTCACCGAGTTACCGGTGTAGTGCTCTGTGCAGCTGTTCTGGTATTGCTCTGGTTTTTGCAGAAGAGTTTAGCCTCGGCCGAAGACTTCGCCGAAGTGCAGCAAATATTACTTAGCTCTCCAATCAAGTTCATGATGTTTTTGTTTCTTGCCCCCTTTTGGTACCACCTGGTCGCAGGCCTGCGTCATTTGGTAATGGATACCGGTATTGGGGAAAGCCTTGAGGGTGGGCGGCTCGGAGCAAAGATCGTATTTGTAGTCTCAGCAGTATTGATCCTTATTACAGGAGTTTGGCTATGGGGCGTGTAACTTCAATTGCCAGCTTTGGTCGAAACGGCCTGTACGACTGGGTAATTCAGAGAATAAGCGCACTTGTAATCGCTGCCTACTTTGTTTTTCTTGTTTATTTTATCGCGTCAAATCCAGATCTGACCTATGAGCAATGGAGAGGACTTTTCTCTCATTTCTGTATGCAGGTTTTTAGCACTCTGGCGCTCTTGATGCTGATGGCTCACATCTGGATTGGAATCTGGGGTGTGTTGACTGATTACGTCACGCCAAGATTGATGGGGCCAAAAGCTAATCTAATTCGTTATTTCCTTCAGTTCGCCGTTCTCACTACCGTTGCTGTAGTTACAGTAATTGGCCTTGGCATTTTTTGGAGTCTATAAGCATGTCGGTAATGAAAACCATGAATTTTGACGGTGTAATTATCGGCGGCGGTGGCGCTGGTATGCGTGCTGCGCTGCAGTTGGCTCAGTCTGGCTTTAAGACAGCGGTAATTACTAAGGTATTCCCAACCCGTTCGCACACAGTGTCTGCCCAGGGCGGAATTACCTGTGCCATTGCGAGCGCCGACCCAAATGATGATTGGCGTTGGCATATGTATGACACCGTTAAAGGTTCGGATTACATCGGTGATCAAGATGCCATCGAATACATGTGTTCCGAAGGCCCCGCGGCCATTATGGAACTAGATCATATGGGTCTGCCTTTCTCACGTTTTGAGAATGGCCGTATTTATCAACGACCCTTTGGTGGTCAGTCGAAGAATTATGGTGAAGGCGGTCAAGCCGCTCGTACCTGTGCCGCGGAGGATAGAACCGGTCACGCTTTGCTCCACGCGCTCTACCAAAATAACGTCAAGAACAAAACGGTCTTCATGAATGAATGGTTTGCCGTTGATTTGGTTCGCAATGGTAAAGGGCAGGTAGTTGGTTGTATCGCCATTGAAATTGAAACCGGCGAAGTGGTTTTTGTTAAGTCAAAAGCTACAGTTCTGGCGACTGGTGGTGCTGGTCGTATCTATCAGTCGACAACTAACGCACACATAAATACCGGTGATGGCATTGGTATGGCTTTGCGCGCCGGTGTTCCGGTTCAGGATATTGAAATGTGGCAATTCCATCCCACCGGCATCTACGGTGCTGGAACTTTGGTGACTGAGGGTTGCCGGGGCGAGGGCGGATACCTGATTAATAAGGATGGCGAGCGCTTTATGGAGCGATATGCGCCAAATGCGAAAGATCTTGCCGGTCGAGATGTTGTTGCTCGATCTATGGCAATTGAAATGCGCGAAGGACGCGGCTGTGGAGAGGACGGAGATCATGTGATGTTAAAGCTTGATCATCTCGGCGAAGAAGTTCTGAATTCGAGACTTCCTGGCATTCAGGAATTGGCTAAGACCTTTGCTCACGTAGATCCCGTTAAAGAACCTATTCCTGTGGTGCCAACCTGTCACTACATGATGGGTGGCGTGCCCACCAACGTAAATGGTCAGGTGATAAATCAAGACGCCGAGGGTCAGGATAAGGTGGTTGATGGTCTCTATGCTTGCGGCGAGATCGCCTGCGTATCTGTGCATGGAGCCAATAGGCTAGGCGGAAATTCGCTGTTGGATCTGGTTGTATTTGGTCGAGCTGCTGGTTTGTACCTGGAAAAAGCTATGCGTGAAGGCATTGAGCTGGACGAGGCTGCAGAGAGTGATATCGAAACCGCTATGGCGCGTTTAAATCGACTTGAAGTAAATGCGGGTGGCGAGAAAGCTCCAGAGCTACGTGCTGAAATGCAAAAAATTATGCAGAACTGCTTTGGTATCTTCCGCAACGGCGATGATATGGCTCGTGGCATCCAAGAGCTGGAGGCATTGCGACCACGAGTTGAGAATGTTGGCCTTGAGGATACATCCAAGGCATTTAATACCGCTCGTATTGAGGCGCTTGAACTTCAGAATCTGTTTGAAACCGCTGAGGCGACGGCCCACACAGCAATTGCCCGTACAGAATCGCGCGGCGCGCATTCTCGTGAGGACTATACAGAGCGAGATGATGAAAACTGGTTGCTGCACTCCATGTATTGGAGTGACGGCCAGAAAGTCGGTACGAGAGACGTCAATATGACGCCTAAAACTGTCCCAACATTCGAACCTAAAGTTCGCACATATTAATCGGAGGCCGATATCTTGTTAACAGTTAGTATTTATCGATATAACCCCGAAGCCGACTCGGAACCCTATATGCAGGATTACGAGCTCGATACTGGTGGTAAAGACCTCATGGTCTTGGATGCACTCGAATTGCTCAAAGCTCAGGATCCAACGCTCTCCTATCGCCGTTCCTGTCGAGAAGGTGTTTGCGGATCTGATGGCCTAAATATGGGCGGCAGAAATGGACTGGCTTGTATTACCCCTATTAGCCAAGTGGAAAAGGGCGGCAAGCTTGTTATTCGCCCCCTGCCGGGGTTACCAGTGATTCGCGATCTGGTAGTTGATATGAGCCAGTTTTACGCCCAATACGAACGAATCAAGCCTTATCTGATCAATGAAACGCCTGCTCCTGCTATTGAAAGACTTCAGTCTCCGGAAGAGCGTTCAAAGCTGGACGGTCTCTATGAATGCATCCTCTGCGCATGTTGTTCTACTAGCTGCCCTTCGTTCTGGTGGAATCCGGATAAATTTATCGGACCCGCTGGCCTGCTACAGGCATATCGTTTTATTGCCGATAGTAGGGATACAGCAACAGAAGAGCGTTTAGCTGATTTAGAAGATCCTTTTAGTGTATTCCGCTGCCACGGTATTCAGAATTGTGTGGCAGTTTGTCCGAAGGGGCTAAATCCAACGCGCGCTATTGGTCACATTCGTAACTTGCTTCTTCAGCGCGGTATCTAGCTAAATAGAGATAGAGTTGCCTTCCTGGCCCAATCAATTTTCGGTCAGGATGGCATTTAGATTCATTGTCTGAACACCAGCCCGTGGAAGGGAATATGCAGAGTAAATCTGACATGCAGTCTTGGTGGGATAGCTCCCATATATCCGGCGCAAACGCTGCCTATGTGGAGATGTTGTTCGAGCGTTATATTCTCGATGAAGAAGGGATTCCCGAAGTTTGGAAAGATTATTTCGACTCTCTGCCTAAGGGTGGAGAGCTGGGTAGTAACGATATTTCTCACGAAAACATCATTACTTACTTTCGTGATCAGGCCCGCAATAAACCATCAAGTGAATCTGTACGCGCCAGCGTAGACGGTACCGCGCTTGAGCACGAGCGCAAGCAGGTTAGCGTTATTGAGCTAATCGCTGGTTACCGTCACAGAGGTCACACCAAAGCTGATTTGGATCCATTAGGGCAGATGCAGCGACGCCATTCCAGAGTGCTCTCGCTTTCTCATTACGACCTCTCTCAAGCTGATATGGATACACAGTTCCGAGCGGGCATGACGCACTTTGGTTTTGAAAACAATACGACATCCCTTAGGAATATCCTCGAAGCTCTTGAGTCTACCTACGCTGGAAAAATTGCAGTTGAGACCATGCATATCACTGATCTCGAGGAGAAAAGGTGGTTGCAGCAGCAGGTTGAGCAAGATCGAGGTCGCCCGGCCTATAGTGCAGAGCGAAAAATTGAATTAATGGAGCGGTTAACCGCTGCTGAAGGGCTTGAAAAACACCTCGATAGCAAATATCCAGGGGTAAAACGATTTGGCATAGAAGGGGGAGAAAGTTTGATCCCGCTTCTCGATACTCTTGTACAGGATGCCGGTAAGGCTGGCGCTAAAGAAATCGTGATGGGCATGGCTCACCGCGGGCGTCTCAATGTTCTGGTCAATATTCTAGGTAAAAATCCCGCAGAGTTGTTCGAAGAGTTCGAAGGCAAGCGGGTCATCAATACTTCAGGCGATGTGAAATACCATTTGGGTTTCTCTTCCAATGTGGTCACTGAAGGCGGTGAGGTTCACCTTGCTATGGCCTTTAACCCCTCACACCTGGAGATTGTCTCACCCGTTGTAGAGGGCAGTGTGAGAGCACGCCAGGATCGTCGGGGAGATCCAGAAGGAAATACCGTTGTTCCCATTATCATGCATGGTGATGCGGCTTTCGCCGGGCAGGGCGTGGTTATGGAGACATTCCAGATGTCCCAAACACGGGCATACGGAACCGGCGGTAGTATTCATGTAATTATCAATAACCAGGTAGGTTTCACCACAGCCAATCAGGAAGATGCTCGTTCTACAGAGTACTGTACTGACGTAGCAAAAATGGTTCAGGCACCGGTTTTCCATGTGAATGGCGATGATCCCGAAGCCGTTGCTTTTGTGGCCGAACTGGCGATGCGCTATCGCTATCAGTATCACAAAGACGTGGTCATTGATTTGGTTTGCTATCGACGCCGCGGCCACAACGAGACCGACGAGCCAGCGGCGACACAGCCCTTGATGTACAAGCAAGTTCGCAGTCATCCGACCACCTGCACCCTCTATGCAGAGCGGCTGGCGAAAGAGGGGGTGCTTTCCTCAGCTGAAAGCGACGCCATGATGTCTGAGTTCCGCCGTAGGTTGGATGAAGGAGAAACCGTTGCTCCCAATATGGTGAGCGAGCCAAATATGTCTCTTTTTGTCGATTGGACACCCTATATCGGCCACGACTGGGATGTTCCGGCAAATACCGGAATGGATCTAGAGTCTTTAAAGGATTTATCAAGTAAAGTCAGTGGGTTACCATCTGAACTTAATGTTCAAAGGCAAGTATCCAAGCTCTATGACGACCGTCGCAAGATGGCCTCTGGGGAGATACCACTGAACTGGGGTATGGCTGAACTATTGGCCTATGCTTCCCTGGCAGAATCTGGAACCCGTATTAGGATTTCAGGACAGGATTGTCGTCGAGGCACTTTTTCTCATCGACACGCCGCGGTATTTGATCAGCAGAGTGGCGAGCCCTATGTAGCCCTAGAAAACCTGAGCAGCGAGCAGCGCCCCATCGAAATTTTCGATTCTTTGCTATCTGAAGAAGGGGTGTTGGCCTTCGAATACGGCTATGCCGCAACCACACCTAATTCTCTGGTTATCTGGGAAGCGCAATTTGGCGATTTTGCTAATGGTGCGCAGATGGTAATTGACCAGTTTATTACTAGTGGTGAACACAAATGGCAGCGCCTCTGTGGATTGACGCTCTTGCTACCGCATGGCTATGAAGGACAGGGTGCAGAGCACTCCTCAGCCCGCCTTGAGAGATTCCTTCAGCAGTGTGCTGATCACAATATTCAGGTGTGCTTACCTACTACGCCTGCTCAAATATTCCATCTGCTTCGACGTCAAGCTATACGCCCCATGCGCCGACCTCTGGTGGTTATGAGTCCAAAGTGGATACTTCGCCATCCGCTGGCTACTTCGAGTCTAGAAGAGCTCGCAGATGGCGCTTTCCAAAATGTAATCGGAGAACATGAAGTTTCTCCGGAAAAAGCCCGAAAAGTTGTGCTGTGCTCTGGTAAAATCTACTACCATCTGCTGGAAGCACGCGAAGAAAAGTCTATTGATGATGTTGCTCTGATTCGAATTGAGCAACTCTATCCCTTTCCAGAAGAGCTTCTAATCGAAAAGCTGGCTCCCTATGCCGATGTTGAGCGAGTGGTCTGGTGTCAGGAAGAACCCCAAAACCAAGGCGCTTGGTATTGTAGCCAGCATCACATGAGGCACGTTTTGGAGCAGGTAATACCTGGAAAATATTTAGAGTTTGTTGGTCGGACGCCCTCTGCGGCACCGGCTGTAGGTTATATGTCGCGGCACCTGCAGGAGCAGACGTCGCTAGTTGAAGAAGCCCTTAGCTAATTGAGCAAGCTCTTAGCTAAAAAGCCTTTAGCCAGGAAATTACTAGCTAAAGGCACCTTTATTAGAGAGATATTGGCATGACAACGGATATTAAAGCACCAGCTTTCCCAGAATCGGTTCAGGATGGAACCATAGCCGAGTGGCATGTTGCCGAAGGTGGATCGGTAAAACGTGACATGCCTCTGGTGGATATTGAAACCGATAAAGTAGTTATCGAAGTGGTAGCCCCTGCGGATGGGGTGCTGACCTCAATTATCAAGGCGAGTGGCGACGTCGTTGAAAGCAATGAAGTGATTGGTGCCTTTGAGGCCGGTGCAGTGGCTGAGGTTGAAGCTGTGGCTTCCGAGTCAGTCGAAGAAGTCGACGAAGCCGCACCTGCTCCTCAAGCCGCACCTTCAGCGGGCACAAATGCACCTAGCGTCAACCCAGCAGCAAAGCGCCTACTTGAAGAGAATGATTTAACAAGCGATGGAATAGCGGGTAGCGGCAAATCAGGACGCATCACCAAAACAGATGTTGTCAATCATTTGGACAATCTTAAAAACTCTGGTGGATCTAGCCCAGCTCCTGCATCTCCTGGCGCAAGAGAAGAGAAACGCGTCCCCATGTCTCGATTGCGAGCTCGAGTCGCTGAGAGACTATTGGAAGCTACGCAAACCACGGCCATGCTTACGACCTTCAATGAAGTCGATATGACTGAACTGAAGCGTATGAGAGCTCAATATCGTGATGCCTTTGAAGCACGTCACGAAATTCGTCTGGGCTTTATGTCCTTCTTTGTTCGAGCCTGTGTGGAAGCGCTAAAGAAATTCCCGGCCGTGAACGCTTCTATCGACGGTTCAGATATTGTTTATCACGGCTATCAGGACATCGGAGTTGCAGTGTCTTCGGACAGAGGGTTAGTCGTACCGATTTTGCGCGAAGCGGATGCCATGAGCCTTGCGGATACTGAAGCAAAAATTCGTGAATTTGGCACCAAGGCGATGGATGGCAAGCTCTCCATTGAAGATATGACAGGTGGCACTTTTACTATTTCTAATGGAGGGGTATTTGGAAGTTTGCTTTCAACCCCCATATTAAACCCACCACAAACGGCAATTCTGGGTATGCACACCATTCAGGATCGCCCTGTTGCCATTAACGGAGAGGTTGTGATTCGGCCCATGATGTATTTGGCCTTGTCATACGATCACAGACTTATCGATGGTAAAGAAGCTGTGCAATTCCTTATAGCCGTGAAAGAGGTTATCGAGGATCCAACAAGAATTCTGCTAAATCTATAAAGGTGAATCTCTAGAGATTCCAAACGGAGAGAGTTATGAGTAAAGATTTTGACGTTATTGTGATCGGCTCAGGCCCCGGAGGTTATGTTGCCGCTATTAGAGCAGCGCAACTGGGTCTGAAAACCGCTTGCGTCGAAAAATGGAAAAACGCTGAGGGTAAAGGCGTGAACGGCGGTACCTGTCTAAATGTGGGTTGTATCCCTTCAAAAGCATTGCTGGACAGTTCGCATAAATACGAAGCTGCTGCTCATGAATATGATAAGCACGGTATTGGACTGAAAGACCTAGAAATCGACGTCAGCAAAATGCTGACCCGTAAAGAAGGTATTGTGAATCAGCTGACCGGCGGAGTTGCCGGTCTGCTTAAAGCAAACGGCGTAACTTCTATTTTTGGTACAGGAAAATTACTCGCCGGAAAAACTGTTGAAGTCACCGATTTCGAGGGCAATGCCACAAACTACACGGCTGAGAATGTCATTCTAGCCACAGGTTCAGTGCCAGTAGATATTCCCCCCGCCCGTGCAGATCATGAATATATCGTTGACTCTACCGGTGCGCTTGAGTTTACCGAAGTTCCTGGACGCCTTGGCGTCGTTGGCGCGGGTGTAATCGGTCTTGAACTGGGGAGCGTTTGGGGTCGATTGGGCTCTGAAGTCGTTGTTATCGAAGCTCTGGAAGATTTCTTGCCCGCTATGGACGAAGCCGTAGCGAAAGAAGCAGCCAAGACCTTCAAAAAGCAGGGCATGGATATTCGCCTCGGTTGCATGGTTTCTGGCAGTGAAGTTAAGGATGGCAAGGTCACCCTGACATACAAAAAGGGTGATGAAGAACATCAGGAAACCTTCGACAAAGTAATCGTTTGTGTTGGTCGTCGGCCATACACAGAAGGACTGCTGGCCGATGATTGCGGTGTATCTACGACTGATCGCGGCTTTTTTGAGGTGGACGACCACTGCTTTACCGGAGTAGATGGCATTTGGGCAATTGGCGATCTGGTTCGCGGCCCCATGCTGGCGCACAAGGCTTCAGAAGAGGGAGTCATGGTTGTTGAGCGTATAGCCGGCCAGAAAGCTGAGATGAACTACGACTTGATTCCTGGTGTGATTTATACCCACCCAGAAATTGCCAATGTCGGTAAAACCGAGCAAGAGCTTCGTGCTGAAGGTATCGAAGTTAAGGTGGGTCAATTCCCATTCCAGGCCAGCGGACGTGCTTTGGCTTCCGGTGAAGGTTCCGGCTTTATTAAGCTGATTGCCGATGCCAAGACCGATCAGGTCCTTGGAGCGCACTGCATAGGTCCAAGTGCGGCAGAGCTTGTTCAACAAGCAGCAATTGCCATGGAGTTCAGCACTAGCGCAGAAGACCTGGGCTATATGGTGTTCTCACACCCCACGGTTTCTGAAGCAGTTCATGAGGCAGCTTTGGCTGTTAATGGGCATGCCATTCATATTCCAAACAAGAAGAAGAGAAAGTAATTTTTCGACTTTAATTAACCAAAGAAAATTAACCAAAGAAATTTCACATTAACTAAAATCATTGAGCGATAAATAATGAATCTCCACGAGTATCAGGCCAAGCAGCTTTTTGCTGAGTACGGTCTTCCCGTATCAAAGGGGTTTGCTGCGGCAAACGTCCACGAGGCAAAAGCAGCATTTAAAGAAATCGGCGGCAAAGCCGTTGTTAAAGCCCAGGTTCACGCAGGAGGCCGCGGTAAGGCTGGCGGCGTAAAGTTGGTCGATACCGCTGAAGAAGTAATTGAGTTCACCACCAAGTGGCTTGGTAACCGCCTGGTTACCTATCAGACAGACGCCAGCGGTCAGCCTGTTAGCCGTATCTTGGTTGAGCCCTGCACCGACATTAAAGACGAGCTCTATCTAGGCGCTGTCGTTGATCGTGGAACTCGTCGGGTTGTTTTTATGGCCTCTACCGAAGGTGGTGTAGAGATCGAGAAAGTTGCTCATGAAACACCAGAGAAGATTCTGAAAGCAGAGATTGATCCTTTGGTTGGCGCACAGCCATACCAGGGCCGAGAGCTGGCGTTCAAGCTGGGTCTTGAAGGCAAGCAGGTAAAACAGTTTACCCAGATATTCCTGGGTCTCTCCAAGATGCTGCATGACAAGGACATTGCTCTAATCGAAGTAAATCCTTTGGTTATCACTGATTCTGATGACGTTCATTGTCTCGATGCCAAAGTAGTTGTGGATAGCAATGCGATCTACCGTCAGCAGGCAATTCACGAGATGGATGATCCTTCTCAAACTGATCCACGTGAGGCGCATGCGGCTCAATGGGATCTCAACTATGTTGCTCTCGACGGCAATATTGGTTGCATGGTGAATGGCGCGGGCCTAGCCATGGGAACCATGGATATTGTTAATTTGCACGGCGGCTCGCCAGCCAATTTCCTCGACGTGGGTGGTGGTGCCAACAAAGAACGCGTAGCGGAAGCATTCAAAATCATTCTCTCCGACGAAAACGTAAAAGCGGTATTCGTTAATATCTTCGGCGGTATTGTTCGCTGCGACATGATCGCAGAAGGCATTATCGGAGCTGTTGAAGAGGTGGGAGTTGAAGTGCCCGTGGTAGTGCGTTTGGAAGGTACAAACGCCGCTGAGGGTTCAGCAATTTTGGCAAATAGTGGCCTGAATATTCAGGCGCCTGCTTCGCTAGCCGAAGGGGCAGAAATGGTAGTAGCAGCGGCAGCAGGACAATAAGAAAATGAGTATTTTAATTAACAAAGACACAAAACTAATCTGCCAGGGCTTTACCGGTTCGCAGGGTACATTCCACTCCGAACAGGCTATTGCCTATGGTACTAACCTTGTTGGTGGTGTTACTCCAGGCAAAGGTGGGCAAACTCACTTAGATCGCCCGGTATTTAATACGGTTTCTGAAGCAGTAGAAGCCACTGGTGCCGATGCTACCGTTATTTACGTTCCAGCACCTTTCTGTAAGGACTCTATTCTGGAAGCCGCAAATGCCGGCATTAAGCTTATCGTTTGTATTACCGAAGGTATTCCCACCCTTGATATGCTCGACGCTAAAGTTCGTTGTGATGAGCTAGGTGTGCGTCTGATCGGCCCTAACTGCCCAGGTGTAATTACTCCGGGTGAATGCAAAATCGGCATTATGCCGGGCCAGATTCACTTGCCAGGAAAGGTTGGCGTGATTTCGCGTTCAGGTACTTTGACCTACGAAGCGGTTAAGCAGACAACAGACTATGGTTTTGGTCAGTCTACTTGTGTAGGTATTGGTGGTGATCCTATTCCGGGTTCTAACTTTATTGATATTCTCGGTCTGTTTAAGGACGACCCTGCCACCGAGGCGATCGTTATGATCGGTGAGATTGGTGGAACAGCGGAAGAAGAAGCAGCTGACTACATCAAAGACAATATCGATATCCCAGTTGTTTCCTATATTGCCGGTGTAACAGCACCTCCAGGAAAGCGTATGGGTCATGCCGGCGCTATTATCTCTGGTGGTAAGGGTACGGCGGATGAGAAGTTTGCTGCTCTGGAAGCCGCTGGTGTTACTACGGTACGCAGTCTGGCTGAAATCGGTAAGGCCTTGAAAGAGGCTACCGGCTGGTAAGGCTGGATTGCTTGAACAATTTAGTTCAATAAAAAGCCCCGCAGATGCGGGGCTTTTTTGTGCTTTAAGTATTGGAACATCGAGGTATTAACTCCAAAGCTCCTTACTCAGTTTGTTTAAATCGATGCGGCCCTCATTTACCAGTTCGCGAGCCACTCCTGATGCTACATCTGGATACTGAACTTCTGGTTTCCCGGGCACACCTTCTGAAATAAATCTCTCTACGCTAGTATTGGTCAATTCTCCCAATTCCACAGCGGCAAGATTTTGCTTTTCGAGTGCAGCGGCGTTGGCAAGCTGTTCCGGTTGTCGGGCCACGGGTTTGACTAGCAATTCCAGATTTGCATTCAGTGCCTCACTAGTAAGGCCGAACCCGGCGTTGCAAATCACTTTCTCCGAATGACTGAACCGCTCTGAAAACTTATCCATGGAAATCGGCCACCAGTTGCAGTTGTCCTGAACCATAGGTGATCGCACGGAAGGGTGAAAAATATCAAAGCTGGCATCGAGCCCCAGTAAAGCTTTGGAAATAGAGACTGGATGCTCAAATGGAAGATAAACAAGTAATCTGCCATCCGGTGCACGGCGATCAATTTTTTCGGCCAGATACATAATGGGTGGCAACACTGGCTGCCCAAAATGGTGATAAAAGAGACCAATGTATTGATCAGCTGGGATAAATTTTTTCAGAAAGGTTTTATCAATAGCCTTTAGCCGGTCACCGATTTTTGGATAGAGCAACGAGTTTTGATTGGAAATGGATATCACCGGTTTTCCGGCACGTCTTGCTGCCCGCGCTGATAGAGGTTCAAAATCCGTCAGAATAAGATCATAGGAGCTCACATCCAGCGCTTTAATATCTCGGCGATATCGGTGGAAGTTGTTTTTGTAGACCGACTTGGCAAAGTTTACCTTGCCATCCTCAGAATGAAGCGTCAGTCCCTCGCGGTAATCGTATCGACCGAATTCCGGGATGATCTCGCCGCAATAACGGCCGCGGCCTGAGAGTAATACATCGACGTTAGCGCCATGCTGCTCGAGCTTGGAAACCAACTCACGACATCTGGAAATATGTCCGTTGCCGGTTGCTTGAACGCCAAAATAAATATTCATGAGCTAAGTATGGTTTAAGAAAGAGCGGCCTTCCACACACGTTTAGAAAGCTTTTTCACCGAGTCTTCACATCCATTGGCAATCCATTCAGCAATCATCGGACCGGCGGCACCAAACTCAACTCTTTTAGCTGGTCTGGAGTCTTCCAGCCATTCTCGAATGGCTCTCTTGTTCAATGCTTGCATGGTTCTGCCAAGGCCCAGCTCGTCAATAGCTAGCGCGTTAGATTGCTGCTCCGGTTGCGCAGCGACAGGCTTAACCAGCAAGGGCTTGTTCAGGGAGATCACTTCACTGGTCAGCATAAAACCCGCATTGCATAAAACCCGCTCGCTCTCCGCCAACTTCTCGGTAAAGCGACTTGAGCTGGGTGGGTTCCAGCTGATGTTCCCCTTGGTATATGCCTTTTCGCATTCAGGGTGAAAAACTTCAAAGCGAAAATCTCGAATACTTCTCAGAGCCTTGGTGATAGCGCTACGCCTCTCAAAAGGCAGGTAAACCAGCACAAATGGCTCGGTTGAGCTGTCACCTGAGGCCTGAATTTCGCGAATAATGGGTGGCAGAATAGGGTAGCCAAAATGGTGATAGTGCAAGCCACAAAACTTCTCAGCCGGGGCAAAATTTTCTAACAACATTTGATCGACTAAGGTTCCGCGGACTTGGGGTATGGGATATCGAAATGCGTACTGATGGCCCAACCCAATAACTTCTTTCCCCTGTAGTTTGGCCGCCCAGGCCACCACAGGCTCGTAATCAGAGAGAATCAGGTCATAGCCGGATAGATCAATTTTTTGGACATCTAGGGACAACTGGGCGAAATTGGCGTGAAGTAGGGTAGAGCCGACATCAATCTTCCCCGACTTGGTGGAGAATGTGAGGCCGCGACGCACCTCAAAATTGCCAAACTGCTCCATATCGAAGAGTTTCTTACGTTCCCTGCCAGAAAACAGAAAATCCATCTCTACGCCATGTTTGGCAAGCTCGGGCTGCATTTGCCGAGCACGGCTGATATGGCCGTTTCCGGTTGCCTGAACTCCGTAGAGAATTTTCACCTAAATGCCTTTGTTGATAAGAAATCGAACTGTGAAATTTTATAACAGATATAAGGCTGTCTTGTGTATTGTACTCTTGTCCTAAGGAAACTTTGATACGGCTCTGCAGGTGACACGGAATTTGCATTGTTCACAGGCTAAGCTTCTCGCCCTGAAGTAATCAGCTGACAGATCGACTAATATCTCTATATGTTTGTGCGATCCGGTGTATTTATTCTACTGGCTTTTCAAAGCCTTGCCGTTTTGGCCCACCACTGGGTCAATCAAGTCTATGACGAGCACAGCCTGGTTTCCCTCGAAGTAGTAGTCCAAGAATTCCGTTTTATTAACCCTCATCCCTTTATTGCTGTTGTTCTGGCAGATGCAGATGACTCCGATATCTGGACTTTGGAAATGGATAACCGCTGGGAGCTTGCCGACCTTGGCATAACAGCGGATACCTTGCGCAATGGCGATCTGATTCGTATTTCTGCTAACCCAAGCCCATTCAACGATCGAGCTCTTTATATTCGGAGTTTTGAGCATCCCCGGCTTAATTTCCGTTATGAGCACAATGTTCGGCGTCTCTTTGAGCTAGGCGAAGAATAGTTTCTTCAATCCTAAAAGTGCCCTTGAAATTTTGGCTATGCAACCCATCTCTGAGCTCATCCTAGAATCATTACCCATAAGAGTTTAGAAATATGGCCGAAGTGAAAAACACAGAAACTCGTCAATTTCAGGCGGAAGCTAAGCAGCTTTTGCAATTGATGACCCATTCCCTCTATAGCAACCGCGAAATATTTCTGCGTGAGCTGATTTCCAACGCCTCAGATGCGTGCGACAAGCTGCGTTTCGAAGCACTAAACAATGCCGACCTTCTTGAAGATGCCCCTGATACACGAGTTCGCATCGATGTGGATGAGAAGAAGAAAACCATCACCATTTCGGACAATGGTATTGGTATGAGTCATCAGGAAGTCATTGATAATATTGGCACCATTGCCAGCTCAGGTACGGCCAAGTTTGTTTATCAGCTTAGCGGCGACGAAAAGAAAGATTCCGCCCTAATAGGTCAGTTCGGTGTGGGTTTTTATTCTGCTTTTATCGTGGCTGACAAAGTTGACCTATATACCCGTCGTGCGGGCCTCGACGCCTCAGAAGGGGTGCGCTGGAGTTGTACTGGGGAAGCGGAATACGAGATCGAATCCGCTGATCTGCCAGAGCGTGGAACCAAAATTGTTCTAAAACTCAAGAAGGATATGAAGGAGTTTCTGAATGATTGGAATCTGAAATCCATTATTCGTAAATACTCAGACCATATCGCCATTCCGGTGGAAATGAAGTCACCTCCACCACCTCCAGTTGAAGAGGGTGAAGCACAACCAGAAGTTCCCGAATACCAGGCAATTAATGCCGCTGTTGCGCTTTGGGCTCGGTCTCGAACAGAGGTTTCCGACGAGGAATACAAAGAGTTCTACAAGCAGCTCACGCATGATTTTCAGGATCCCTTGCTGTGGAGTCACAATCGCCTGGAAGGCAAGCTCGACTACACAAGCCTGCTTTATATTCCCAGTGTGGCGCCTGCTGATCTTTGGCGTCGTGAAGGGGCTCGTGGTCTCAAGCTCTATGTAAAACGCACCTTTATTCTCGACGATGCCGAGCAGTTTCTGCCGATGTACCTGCGTTTTGTGAAGGGCGTACTGGATACCAGTGATCTGCCATTAAATGTTTCCCGAGAGCTGCTTCAGGATTCTGCTCAGGTCACCAAGCTCCGCAATGCATTGAGCAAGCGCGTAGTCGATATGTTGTCCAAGCAGGCCAAGAAGGGCACTGAGGACTATCAAACATTCTGGGATACTTTTGGCGCAGTGCTCAAAGAAGGTGTTGTCGAAGATCCTGAAAACCAAGCCAAGCTGGCAGGTCTATTCCGCTTTGCGACGACCAATGGAGAGGCTGCCACTCAAGATCAATCCCTCGCCAACTACATTGAGCGCATGCCTGAGGGGCAGGAAAAGATCTATTACCTGATCGGTGAATCACCCGAACTGGTGTCCCGAAGCCCGCTGTTGGAGTCATTCCGTAAAGAGGGCATAGAAGTGCTGTTGCTGTCAGACAATATCGACGAATGGCTAATGTCGAACTTCACTGAGTTTGAAGGCAAGCAGTTTCAAGATATCGCCAGAGGCGACTTGTCCGATACTGCTGATACAGAGGACAAGAAAGAAGATGAAGAAGCGTCAGATTCTAGCCTGGTCGGTCGAGTAAAAACACTTTTGGATGACCAGGTGTCTGAGGTGCGCGCTTCAAAACGTCTTGTGGATTCGCCTTCTTGTTTGGTGCTGAATCAGTTTGATATGGGCGCGCAGATGCGTCGTATTATGGAAGCTTCAGGGCAGAAAATGCCGGAAACCAAACCGGTATTGGAGATCAACCTTCAACACCCTCTGGTGGAGCGAATGGATAAAGAAGCTGACGAAGATCGGTTTGGTGATCTGGCGCAAATTCTCTTTGATCAAGCCAAACTCGGCAACGGTGAAACGCCGGCAGATCCCACTGCTTACGTTCAGCGCATTAATAAGTTGTTGCTCGAGCTCTAACTTAATTAAATGGTGGAGGCCGAATCGACTATGGTTCGGCTTTCGCTTTTAATTCGGCCTTCGCCTTTTGTTAGGCTTTCGGCTTAGGTTTTCTTTTCATTACTCTCGCATCAGAGCGCGTATAATCCCGCCAATGGATCCACAATCCCTTCGTTACGCCGTATTAGGTGCGGGCAGTTTTGGCACCGTCCTAGCAAACATCATTGCCGAGAATGGCTATCAATGCTCTCTCTGGATGCGTGATGAGAGCGAAGCCGAGGAAGCTCGCGCTTCGGGCATAAATTCCCGATATCTTCCGAATCTTCAATTACCAGACAACCTGCATATTGAGTCACGCCTGCATAAGCTGGCGGAAGAGTGCGATGTCTTTATCTTTACCGTCCCCAGTTCAGGTGTGCGTGAAGTGGCAAAAAAGGTCGCCGAGAACATTAGGCCCGGTGCCTTGTTAGTTAGCGGTACTAAAGGGATAGAGCCAGAGACTTTTGAATTGATGAGCCAGGTTCTGGAAGAAGAAATTCCAGGGCATGAGGTGGCAGTATTAAGTGGGCCCAATCTGGCCAAAGAGATTGCCGAAAGGCAGCTTACGGGAACCGTGATTGCTAGTCAGAGCGAAGCGCTCTGTAACCTCATCCAGGAAGTTATGGGTAATTCCTATTTTCGAATCTACTCTAATGAGGACCGTACTGGTGTAGAGCTAGCAGGCACGCTGAAGAATATTTACGCCATTCTCTCTGGAGTCGCCACGGGCATGGGTTTTGGCGCCAATTCAATGGCAATGCTGCTGACTCGCAGTCTCACTGAAATGAGTCGTTACGCAGCCGCGCAGGGAGCGAATGCGGCCTCCTATTTGGGTTTAAGCGGGGTTGGCGACCTGATTGCTACCTGTACCTCGCCTTTGAGTCGCAATTTTCAGATTGGGCTCAGGATAGGCAAGGGTATGAGCCTGCAGGAAGCCTACGAAGATCTGGGGCAAACCGCAGAGGGTGTAAATACGGTTGCGGTTGTGCATAAACGCGCTGCAGAATTAGATATTTCCATGCCGCTTTGCCATGGTTTGTATGAAATATTGCATGCCAATCGAGCGGTAAATGAAGTGGTGTCCAGCTTAATGGACCGGGACCAAAAACAAGATGTTGAATACAAGGTGAATTGATATGAATGGATTAAAAGACAACTTACTGAATCCTGAGACCTGGATTCGCCTATTTCTTATCATGGGTTTCTATCTGGTTCGCATGTTGCTGATCTGGATAAGTGGCGTGTTTATTGCCGTTCAGTTTCTATTTGTCTTGATCACCGGGCAGAAGAACGACAACGTTAACAATGCAGCGGTTGCCTTAGGCTCCTATATTCTGGAAGTAACGGATTTCCTGACTTTCGCCAGAGATACCAAGCCATGGCCCTGGTCGGAGTTTCCGGATAGTAGCCGTGATACTGAAGACGTTACTTTTATTGACGATTAAGCAGAAATTTTATGGCGTTACAGCACCTTCTTCTGCTGCGGCATGGAGAGGCCCACCACAGTTCTCCCGATGAGCTGAGACAGCTCAACGATAACGGCCGAGAGGAAGTCGAAAAAACGCTAACCAAGGCATTGGATCTTGTTTCACCCTTGGAGGAGATATTCCACAGCGGTTTGGTGCGCGCTACGCAGACGGCTGAAATAGCAGCCGAGAAGCTCGCACAGAGCATAGGTGGAAGTCTTCAACCCCAATATCTGGATGGGATCACTCCCTGGGGAGATCCGCAGTTATTTTGCAAAAACCCTGCTCTGCAGGAGGCTGAGAATCTTCTTGTGGTTACTCACAACCCCTTTGTAGAAGATTTGGTGGAGTACCTGACAGGCGAAAGCCTTCGAATTAAAACTGGCTCTCTTATCTGTCTAAAAGTGGACTTTCTGGAAAGGGGTTGCTGTAGTCTGGAATGGTCAAAACATTAGAATTTATTCTAATATTTCAGATTAAGTAATTAGCTTAACGGCTTGATAAGATTGAGAAATTCATCTCTTGTTTCTTGTCTTTTTCTAAAGCTCCCCAGCATAGAAGAAGTACGCATAAGTGAGTTTTGCTTTTCCACACCTCGCATCATCATGCAAAGATGTTTAGCTTCAACCACAACTCCTACACCTTCTGCACCGGTTACTTCGGCGATGGTCTGGGCAATTTCTTCGGTTAGCGATTCCTGAATCTGCAGTCTTCGAGCAAACATATCCACAATACGAGCAATTTTAGACAGGCCTAGTACTTTGCCCTGAGGGATATAACCCACATGGCATTTACCAATAAAGGGCAGCATGTGATGTTCGCACATGGAATAGAGTTCAATATCCTTAACGACAACCATGTTGCGGTTTTCACTGGGAAATAAGGCGTTATTTACCACATCATCAAGGCTCATTTCGTAGCCACGAGTTAGGTATTCCATCGCTTTTGCCGCTCGAGCTGGCGTGTCTACCAAGCCGGGTCGGTCTAGATCTTCGCCAACTGCACGAAGGATCTGTTCGTATTGCTCTTTCATTGTGCTCTCAGTGGATATCAGCGGCGCATCTTAGCCCTTGAGCGCTGGGCTGTGAAATAAAACCTCTGTAACAATGCCTTAGCAACAAACTATAATCCATCCGTTTCCCATGGGGCGTCGGCTCCTTCTCTTATCCGCAATAGGATTCTCTAAAGTACTCCATGCCAGATAATTCCCAAATTGAAAAAGTCCTTGAATCGGCCACTGAGCGGCTTGAAAGAGCGGACATTTATTGTGGCCATGGAACAGATAATGCCTGGGACGAAGCCTGTTTGTTGTTGTTGCACTCCCTTTGTCTGCAAAGGGCAGACGAGTCGATCCTGCAAGAGCAAATGAGCCCAGAACAACGGGAGCATTTTGAAGATCTGATACGAAGACGTATTGAAGACAGGCTGCCTGCACCCTACCTAATTGGAGAGGCAGATTTTGCTGGCATGCGCTTTATTGTTGACGAGCGTGTCTTGGTTCCTCGGTCGCCCATTGCCGAGCTAATTTTCAATGGTTTTCAGCCCTGGATTGCGACGGACCCCTTGTCGGTACTTGATCTATGCGCAGGCTCCGGTTGTATTGGACTTGCCACTGCAGCAAGGTTTCCCGAATCAGAAGTCCTGTTGTCAGATCTTTCTGCCGATGCGCTAGAGCTGACGCAGATAAACATTGAGAAACATAACCTCGGCGGACGCTGTCGGGCGATACAGAGTGACCTATTTGCCAATCTCAAGGGCCAGACCTTTGACCTAATCCTGTCCAATCCGCCCTATGTTGATCAGCGAGATATGGATGAAATGCCTCAGGAATATCATGCCGAGCCCAGAATGGGACTGGCGGCAGGCATCGACGGTCTAGATCTAGTTCGCCCCATGCTTGCTCAAGCTGCACAGTATTTGAATGATGGTGGGCACATGATTGTCGAAGTGGGTAATTCCTGGGTCGCGCTGGAAAGTGCTTTTCCGCAGGTGGCTTTTACCTGGCTCGAATTTGAATTCGGTGGCGAGGGTGTGTTTCTTCTGAGTAAAGACGAATTGCTCAGAGATGCAGATGCCTTCCGTTTATAGCGCGTTCTATTTATCTAGTTTCTGTTAAAGAGCCCAGCCGCGTATAATCCCCAGACTTTAATTTCCTAGACAGGATCAAGTCCAGAATGTCCGGTAACAGTATTGGAAAATTGCTGACCTTAACTACCTTTGGTGAAAGCCACGGGCCAGCTATTGGCGCCATTCTGGATGGCTGTCCTCCAGGTATTGAACTGTCTGAAGCGGATTTGCAGCCTGACCTTGATCGCCGGAGGCCTGGACGGACTAAAAATACCACTCAGCGGCGCGAGCCAGATGCGGTAAAGATTCTCTCCGGTGTGTTTGAAGGTAAGACCACAGGAACTTCTATCGGTATGGTGATTGAAAATACCAATCAGAAGTCGAAAGACTATTCCGATATCAAGGACAAATTTCGTCCTGCTCATGCCGACTACAGCTATGAACATAAATTTGGTGCCAGAGATTATCGCGGCGGCGGGCGCTCCTCTGCGCGGGAAACCGCTATGCGCGTCGCCGGCGGTGGTATTGCCAAGCTGATTTTGAAGGAGTTGGCGGGCGTTGAGATTTACGCCTACCTGAGTCAAATGGGCTCGCACAAAATTGAGAATTTTGACCGAGATGCCATCGAAGCAAATGATTTCTTCTGTCCAGATGCAGAGCTGGTTCCGGCGCTTGAGCAGGAAATAGAAGACCTGAGAAGAGCAGGGGACTCCTGCGGCGCTATGGTTAGTGTTGTTGCCACCGGTGTTCCGCCAGGGTGGGGTGAGCCTGTTTTCGATCGTCTGGACGCAGATATCGCTAAGGCGCTGATGTGTATCAATGCGGTGAAAGGCGTTGAAATTGGTGCAGGTATGTCTGTGGCTGCAGCAAATGGCAGCACCCAGAGAGACGAACTCACCCCCGAAGGTTTTACCTCAAACCATGCCGGTGGAGTTTTGGGCGGTATCAGCAGCGGTCAGGATATTGTTGCCAATATGGCTCTTAAGCCTACTTCCAGCATTCGCGTGCCGGGTCGAACCATAGATAAGACAGGATCTGAAACTGAGGTTATCACTCTTGGTCGTCACGACCCCTGTGTCGGTATTCGAGCAGTGCCCATTGCTGAAGCAATGCTTGCGCTGACCTTGGCGGATCATTTTTTACGTCAAAGGGGTCAATGCGGCGATCTAAAGTCTGAAACGCCGGTAATTCCAGCTTCGAATAGTTAACAGCTTTTGTAGTTAACTAAATCTGTGCCTGTTTTAGGTGTTCAAGAAAAGCCTTGGCCGCTCGTGTCTGGGTGCGTCTGTTGTTATAAATCACACCCAAATCTCGGCTAAGTGAAACCGGCACATCCAATTTAATCAGATCGGGATGATCTGCCAGAGTTTCAGGTACCACGCTCCAACCCAATCCAATTTCCGTCATTCTGGCCAGGGTCTCCATGTAGTTGGTATTGAGCACTGGCGAGAGACTCAATTGTTCCTGCTCAAAGCAATTGCGAATAATGCGGCCGGTATAGGTGGCCATTGAGGGCAGCAGGCAGGGGTGTTGGGACAAGAGTTTGAGGCCGATATTTTTTCGACTTGCCAATTCGTGCTCCTTGGCAATCACAAAACAAAGGTGATCTTTCCACAAAAGCAGTGAACTGATTTTGTCAGAAGGCTCGGATGCAAAGGTAATAGCGGCCATCTCAATGTCACCGCGCAAAACTTCTTCATGGGCTTTTTCCGAATCCATAAACTCGATATCGAGATTCACTTTGGGGTTTTTCTGGCTGAATTCTCGAAGCATGGGTGGCATGCGATGCAAGCCAAGGTGATGGCTAATGCCCAAGGAGAGTGTTCCCCCAGCTTCCTCTTCCAAAGACTGTATGTCTGACAGAGTTTGTTCCAATTCGTTGATAAGCTGGCGCGCGCGAAGCTGAAATACCTCTCCGGCCTCGGTTAAGGAGACTTGTCGGCCAATGCGGTCAAAGAGTTTCAGCCCTAGCTCTCCCTCCAGCTGGTTAATACGTTTACTTACCGCTGGTTGAGTCAAGTGAACTTGCTCTGCTGCTACTGAGAAGCTTTTTGATTGAGCAACGGCGAGAAAGGTTTTGAGGTAATTAGTATCCATAAGCTGCCATGCTAACCCATGTATTCCTAAAAGGAATTAAAAACATAAAAAAGATGAATTGTTGTTATCTATGCCTGGGCCTACAATGACGATCCTAAATTTGAGTCAGTCTTAGAATTCAGTCTTAGATTCAGCTTTAGTTTTAACCTTAGATGCAAAATAAGAACTTAGTGATAGCGGGTATCCCTATGACAGCACAAACTCTTTACGACAAATTGTGGCAAGACCATGTGGTAAAGGAGCGATCCGATGGATCGGCTTTGATCTACATCGACCGGCACCTTATCCACGAGGTGACTTCTCCTCAAGCCTTTGAGGGGCTGCGTCTGGCTGGACGTGCGCCATGGCGTATCGATTCCAATATCGCGACGCCGGATCACAATGTTTCCACCGATCCGGTTGAGCGTCAGGGTGGTTACGCCGCCGTTAAAGACGAGACCTCACGAATTCAGCTACAGACCCTGGATGACAATTGCGAAGAGTTTGGTATTGCTGAATTCCTTTTGAACGACATTCGACAGGGAATTGTTCACGTAATCGGTCCAGAAACTGGCGCGGTACTGCCGGGTATGACCGTTGTTTGTGGTGACTCCCACACTTCAACTCATGGCGCATTGGGTTGTATTGCGCAAGGTATCGGTACTTCTGAAGTTGAGCATGTATTGGCCACTCAATGCTTGGTCAGCGTCAAACAGAAGAACATGTTGGTTCGCGTTGATGGTGAATTGAAAACCGGAGTTACTGCCAAAGATGTGGTCTTGGCCGTGATTGGAAAAATTGGTACCGCTGGCGGAACGGGCTATGCCATCGAGTTTGGTGGCAGTGCGATCGCATCATTGAGCATTGAAGGTCGTATGACGGTTTGCAATATGGCAATCGAAGCCGGTGCGCGTATCGGCATGGTGGCTGTGGATCAGAAAACTATTGACTACGTAGCTGGTCGACCATTTTCTCCCAAGGGGAAAGATTGGGAAGCCGCTGTAGCACATTGGAATACTTTGCATTCAGACCAAGGCGCAATCTTTGACGAGATCGTTGAGCTGGACGCCGCCGATATAGAACCTCAGGTCTCTTGGGGAACTTCTCCTGAGATGGTGGCCGCTGTGAATGCTCAAGTGCCCTCACCAGAGAGCTTTGATAACAAAGTTAAGCAAGAAGGAGTCGCTCGAGCCTTGGAATATATGGGCTTAGAGGCCGGCACTCCGATTCAGAATATTAAGCTGGATAGAGTTTTTATCGGTTCCTGCACTAATTCGCGTATCGAAGATATTCGAGCTGCGGCGCAGGTCGTTAAAGGCCACAAAAAAGCCGATTCCGTTAAGCAAGCGATGATTGTTCCCGGCTCTGGCCAAGTAAAGTATCAGGCTGAGCAAGAGGGATTGCATCAGATATTTGTTGAGGCTGGGTTTGAATGGCGTGACCCGGGCTGTTCCATGTGTCTGGCGATGAATGCCGACAAACTTGGACCGGGCGAACACTGCGCAAGCACCTCAAATCGAAACTTTGAAAGTCGCCAGGGTTTTGGCGGTCGTACCCATTTGGTTAGCCCCGCAATGGCGGCAGCGGCAGGAATTGCCGGTCATTTTGTGGATGTGCGCAACTGGGAGTTTCAGTCATGAGAGCGCTAGATCAGCACAAGGGTTTGGTAATGCCATTGGATCGACCTAATGTCGACACCGATATCATCATGCCAAAACAGTACCTGAAAAGTATTAAGCGCACTGGCTTTGGAATTAATCTTTTTGACGAGTTGCGATACAAAGACGAGGGCTGGCCCGGCAAGCCTATTGAAGAACGTGAGTTGAATGCTGATTTTGTATTGAATCAAGATCGCTACCGGGGTGTATCCGTATTGTTGGCTCGGCAGAATTTTGGCTGCGGTTCCAGCCGCGAACATGCACCCTGGGCAATTGAAGATTTTGGTTTTCGAGTGATTATTGCCCCCAGTTTTGCCGATATTTTCTACAACAATTGTTTTAAAAACGGCTTGTTGCCGCTGGTATTGTCAGAAGCTCAGGTGGATCAATTATTCCGTGAGGTAGAGGCGAATCCTGGATATGAACTAGACGTCAGCCTCAAAGATCAAACTGTCACTTTGCCCGGCGGCGAAACCTTTGAATTCGAGATCGATGCTTTCCGCAAAGACTGTTTGATTAAGGGGTTGGACGATATTGGGTTAACTCTTGAATCTGAACCAGAGATTCGTAGCTATGAGCAACGCAGAAGACAGCAGAAGCCTTGGTTGTTCGGCGTAATTTCTCCAGAACAGGTAGGCCCTGAGCAGACCTCCCGCGATATGACAGACAAGGAGCAAGCCTGATGCCTAGAAGTATATTGTTGATGACCGGTGATGGCATCGGTGTAGAGATTGTTGCTGAAGCAGCCAAAGTGCTTGATCTAGTGAATCGCAAATTTAGCCTTGGGTTGGAAATGTCCGAAGCTAAGTTGGGCGGTCAGGCCTATGACGAGTATGGGGCGCCTTATCCCGAAGCAACTCAGGTTAAGGCTAGAGCGGCAGACGCAATTTTGCTCGGTGCGGTGGGCGGTCCTAAATGGGACGGGGTTGAGCGCCATTTACGCCCAGAGCAGGGGTTGCTGGATATTCGCGCCGATTTAGACCTTTTTGCGAATTTGCGTCCGGCTATTCTTTACCCTCAACTGGCGGATGCTTCCTCGCTAAAACCAGAGTTGGTGGCGGGATTGGATATTCTCATCGTTCGTGAGCTCACGGGTGGTATCTATTTTGGAGAGCCCCGCGGCATACGGACGTTGGAGAATGGCGAGCGCCAGGGCTTCAATACTGATGTTTATTCAGAATCCGAGATTCGCCGAATCGCCAAAATCGGGTTTGAGCTTGCGCAAAAGCGAGGAGGACGATTGTGCAGCGTCGATAAAGCCAATGTGCTGGAAGTAACAGTGCTGTGGCGCGAAGTTGTGACGGAAATGGCTAAGGATTACCCAGATGTTGAGTTGTCTCATCTCTACGTGGATAACGCGGCAATGCAGTTGGTAGTCGAACCAAAACAGTTTGACGTCATTCTGACCGGCAATCTCTTTGGCGATATCTTATCTGACGAGGCCGCCATGCTGACCGGCTCTATCGGTATGTTGCCCTCAGCATCACTAAATACCGATAGGCAAGGTATGTATGAGCCATGCCACGGCTCAGCGCCAGATATTGCCGGACAAGGCATTGCAAATCCTTTGGCAACCATATTGTCTCTGTCGATGATGTTGCGTTATTCCTTGGCGGAGTCAGAGGCAGCGCAAAGCATTGACCAGGCAGTTGGCCGGGTTCTGGATCAGGGTCTTAGAACTGCAGATATATATACAGAGGGTACGACCCGAGCTTCAACCTCAGAGATGGGTGATGCCGTGGTTGCCGCATTGTCGGAATAACCCCTTCGCAAGAATAAATAGATTTGGAATTTTGATATGAAAAAGTTAGTAGGTTTTGTCGGTTGGCGCGGCATGGTGGGCTCTGTATTGATGGGGCGCATGCAGCAAGAAGCTGACTTTGCACAAATTGATCCGGTGTTTTTTACTACTTCACAGGCTGGGCAGGCCGCTCCCGATATGGGGCAGGGTGCCTCTACACTCCTGGATGCCAATGACCCTCAAGCTCTGGCGCAGATGGATATTATTGTGAGCTGTCAGGGTGGCGACTACACCAAGGCGGTATATCCCAAATTGCGAGAAGCAGGCTGGCAAGGCTATTGGATTGATGCCGCTTCAGCACTGCGCATGCAGGAGAACTCGGTGATTGTGCTCGATCCGGTCAACATGGAATCCATTCAGCGGGGCATTGAATCCGGTGTAAAGGATTTTATTGGTGGTAACTGTACCGTTAGCTTGATGTTGATGGGCCTCGGAGGTTTGTTTAAAGCAGGACTGGTGGAGTGGGCAACTTCCATGACATATCAGGCGGCATCGGGCGCTGGCGCCCAGAATATGCGCGAGTTGATCTCGCAAATGGGCAGTCTGGAAAGTTCGGTTGACGGCTTGTTGGCAGAACCAGGATCAGCGATTCTCGAAATTGATCAAAAGATCACCGATACCATGCGCTCAGGAGAATTTCCCACAGACGCCTTCGGTTATCCCCTGGCAGGCAGTTTGTTGCCTTGGATCGACGTGCCGGTAGATGGCGGCCAGAGTAAAGAAGAATGGAAGGGTCATGTCGAAACCAACAAGATTCTTGGCACTGGAGATCAGCCAGTGGCAATCGATGGGTTGTGCGTGAGAATTGGTGCAATGCGGTGTCATGCTCAGGCTTTGACCCTAAAACTGAATCAAGATGTGCCGATGAGCGACATTGAGTCTCTGATTAGTGAAGCAAACGAGTGGGTAAATTTGATTCCCAATGAACGAGAGGCTTCTCTGCAAGGGCTTACCCCGACAGCGGTAACCGGAAAATTAGAGATTCCCGTGGGTCGTATGCATAAGATGCGCATGGGGCCAGATTACCTCTCCGCCTTCACTGTGGGTGATCAATTGCTCTGGGGGGCGGCGGAACCTCTGCGTCGTATGCTAAAAATCCTTTTGCAGACATAAAAAACAAAAGCTTAGCGGTATTTTGTGAAGTAATTTGCTCAGAAAAGTTCTCAATTGGAGCTATTACTGTAATAATTGCGGCAACTTACTGATTACAGGACAGGCGTAATGCGCTTTGGGCCCTTCTTGGTGACTGAAACTGTGACTAGAATTGTGACTGGAATCCGATCTCGCTGGTTTTCATTGGTAATAATGCTGTTGCTTGCCGCTGTATCTCGCGGTGGCTTTGCTCTGGGTCTGGGCGAAATGCAGGTCACCTCTGTAATCAATGAGCCTCTTTCCGCAACTATTCCTGTTTTGAATGCCGATGCAGTACAGCAATCTGAACTGATTGTTGCCCTGGGCAGTGCGTCAGACTATGAAGCTACGGGTGTCAGCTGGGATTTCACCCACTCAGAACTGCAATTTGACGTATCGACTGCGGCAAACGGTTCTTTGGTAGTGAATGTCACATCAAGCCGGCCGATTCGCGAACCCTATTTAAACGTTCTTGTTCAGGCACGATGGCCAGCGGGTCGTCTGTTGATGGAATATACCGTTCTTCTCGATTTCCCAGTGTTTTCCGGCGGAGGCAATAGCGCGTCAGCTTCTGCTTCTAGCGCAAGTACGGCCTCTTCGACTATTTCAAGTGTCAACGACCCTGCTCCGCAGCCCGTTGCAGCCCCAAGACCGGCGCCGGCTCCTGCGCCAGAGCCAGAGCCTGTGCAGGCTGCTCCTGCACCTAGATTGGTTTCCGGTGCGCCATCGGAGCAGCGAATTGATTCATTGGCTACCGATGAATTCCGAATTCAAAATGGTGACACTCTTTGGAGTCTGGGTGGTCAAGTAGCTCAGGATCTTGGAGTTTCACGTCATCAGGCAATGCTTGCGATACGCGAAGCCAATCCGGACGCCTTTATCGATGGTGATATTAATCTGCTGCGCTCTGGCTCAGTTGTGCGAGTACCACCTCGAAATGCAGCCATTGCTCGATCAGAAGCTCAGGCAGCCGTTGATTTTGCGCAAGCAATGTCCGGAGCAGGGCGATTCGCTGACGGCACACCTCTGCAATCTCGAGTAACCGATTTCCGCGATGAAGGTGGCTCCGATGAGCCGGGAACAGCCCAGTTTAGGTTGACTGCCGGGACTCAAGGTGAGGCCGCCGCTGCGGGATCTGGAGTTGAAGCGCTAGCTGAAGAAAACCAGACTCTCACTGACGTCAACGCCGCTCTCGAAGAAGAGTTGGCCGCCGCCCAAATTACTAATCGTGATCTCAACGAGCGTTTACAGAAGCTGGAAGAGCAGATCGCGGTGATGGAAGCCCTGATTGAAGTAGAAAACAACGAAATTAGAGCGGTGCAAGAAGCCGTTACTGCGGTGCAACCTGTTGTTCAACCAGTGACCACGGCAGTTGTGCAGGAAGAGCCTGGCATCCTGAGCAAAATTCTTTCCTGGCTACCTCTAGTGGGTGTAGTTCTGGTTGGTCTCTTAGTTGGAGCCTATCTTTTGATCCGCAAGCGCAAGTCAGAAGGCGGCTTTGACGATACTGAATACATGGAAGACGCTCCTGTCTATGAAGAGGACGAAGCCGAAGAACAAGCCGAAGAAGTAACAGATGAATCAGCTGAGTCAGCTGAGTCTGATGACGAAGCTATGCCGGACCTCGAAGCAGATGACCTCGACGACTTTATGGATTTGGGGGATGTCTCCGGAGACGCAGAGACTAGTGAAGAGCAGGAAGAGTCCGAGCAAGCCGCTGATGGCGAAGATATGGATCTTCCCGATCTGAAAGAAGAGCCTGCCGAACCTGCTGAAGAGGAAAGCCTCGAAGAAGACGAAGATTGGGGTTCGGATTTTGATGATCTTGATTCCTTCTTTAGTGGAGCTGAAGATGAAGAGGGTGAAGCTGCTGAAGAGGTATCGGACGCAGCGGATCTAGAAGATGCCGCTGAAGAAGCTGAAGAAGCTGAAGAAGAGGAATCGGAGAAGACCCAAATATTTGACGCTGCTGCCATGGCTGAGATGGCTGCTGCCGAGAGAGATGACTCCCCGGGTGAAATTGATTTAAGTGATGAGCTGGAGACCGATTCTGAAGACGAGGTCTCTCTGGACGAAGAACCGGAAGAACCTGAAGAGCCTGCCGAAAGTCAGGATGACGAAGAAAGCATTCTAGACTTTTCCCTTGATGAAGAAGATCTAGGTTCCGAAGAAAGCGAAACAGAAGAAACGGCCGATATTGGCGATTCAGAGGATGACGAGTTCTCTCTCGATTTTGATCTAGACGCCGGTGCGGATGTGGCTGAGGATTCTGATGACTCAGTGGCCGAGGAAGATGAGAGCTCCTCTGACGCCGATGAAGAGGACGAAAACACGCTGGCTTTTGATGTTTCCGATATGGATCTTCCAGATAGCGATGACTCAGACGAAGAGCTAGAGATAGATGCTGAAGAAGAACGAGAGGCAGAAGCTGAAGATTCAGACTCCGATGATCTCGATGCATTGCTTGAAGGTGTAGATGATCTGGAAGATCTCTCTAGCAAAGACGTCGAGGAAGATTCAGCTGAAGATCTCGGTGAGGATCTAGCCGATGCAGAAGCGGATCTGGATTCGTTACTTGACGATCTAGAAGATGAAAGTTCAGATGGGCTGGATGAGTCTGAACCGGAATTAGAAGCAGAAGATCTTGATGCCACTATCGCTGCAGATGATCTAGAGCTTCCAGATCTGGAAGAAGATGCTGAAGAGCAGGCCGAGCAAGAATCTGAAGATGATTTGCTCGGTGACTTTGAAGCGGATTTGGATGACGTAGATTCTGAGATGAGTGATGCAGAAGAGGCGGAAACCAAACTCGAATTAGCTGCGGCTTACATAGAGATGGGTGACAGTACCGGTGCCAAAGAGTTACTTGAGGAAGTGTTGCGGGATGGCGACGACGACTCCAAAGAGAAAGCTCAAGGTATGCTGGATAGTCTCAGTTAATTCATTTCCTCCGGCAAGCCTTGATATAGGCTCAGGCTAAGGTCTGGGCCTTTCTTAATTTAGGAGAGCGGTTTAGGACCGCCGTTTAGACAGCCGATTATCCTATGGAACAACCCCCCTTAACAAAATATGCCGCCTGCGTTGAGTACGATGGCCATAACTACTGTGGTTGGCAGCGACAAGACCATAGCCCATCGGTGCAGGTAAAAGTAGAAGAAGCACTTTCAGTGGTTGCTAATCATCCGGTTGAAGTCGTTTGTGCTGGGCGCACGGATACTGGAGTCCATGCCACGGGTCAGATTATTCATTTTGAGTCCAATTACTCTCGTACTGCTCGCAACTGGGTGCTTGGTGGCAGTTCTAACCTGCCTAGCGATATCCGTATTTGTTGGGCCAAAGAGGTGTCTGGTGAGTTCCATGCGCGGTTTTCTGCCCTGTCTCGTACCTATAAGTATTTACTGCTCTGCAGCAAACAACGCACTGCTATTGCTCCTCAGGCTATCACTCAGACGAGAATTGAGCAGCTAGACTTAACGCAAGTTCAAAGTGGATTGGATCTGCTAATCGGCAGGCATGACTTCTCAGCTTTCCGCGGAGCAAGCTGTCAGGCAAAAAGTCCTATTCGTGAGGTGCAGTACGCAAAGGTTAGTCAGTCGGGAAAACTAATTGAAATCGAGATAAGAGCAAATGCATTCTTGCTGCATATGGTAAGAAACATCGTTGGCGCCTTGTTATCTTTGGGTAGCGGCGTGCTGAGCCTGGAAGAATTTGAAAGCATTTTCCTCGGTCGTGACCGCACTAAGGCTCCAGCGGCAGCTTCACCTAATGGACTCTATCTGTCTAGGGTAGAATACCCATCCGAATTTGAACTGCCAGATCTGGAGAATGAACTCTGGTTGGGGCTTAGATAAGCAACCGGAAAAAACCTCATGCATACCCGAATAAAATTCTGTGGAATTCGCTCACCAGAGCATGCCAAATTTGCGGAAGACTTGGGCGTGGATGCTATTGGCATGGTATTTGTTCCTGACACCCCTCGATTTATTGATCTGCAAACAGCAAGCGCTATCTGTGATTCCACGGGGCCCTTTATAAATCGTGTCGGATTGTTCGTTAATCCCAGTGCAGATGAAGTCATGGATGTACTGGCAGAGGTCGATTTGGATGTTCTGCAGTTTCACGGTGAGGAATCGGCGGAATTTTGTGAATCCTTTGGTTTTCCCTACCTTAAGGCTGTCCGGGTTCAAAGTGCAGATCAGGTAATAGAGGTAGCTCAAACTCATGCTCGTGCAAGTGGCTTATTGTTAGACAGCCACAGCAGTCGGGCACAGGGAGGTACGGGCGAGACATTTGACTGGAGCCTGATACCGCAAGTCGATAAACCTATCCTATTGGCGGGAGGCATAAACCCTGAGAACGTCGCGCAGGCTATTGCAAAGGTTAAACCTTATGCAGTTGACGTAAGTAGCGGTATTGAATCCGCCCCCGGCCTCAAAGATGCTGATAGAATGCGCGCCTTTGTTTCAGCGGTGGCAGGCTAAAAGCCGGGGGCTATTCCACAACAGATTTCACCACTAAGAGTTAATCAAGTAAAAGGTTTTTATGTCTTCCGAAAGTTTAAGAAGTTCTATGTTTCGTCAGTTTCCAGATGAAAAAGGACGTTTTGGTATCTATGGCGGTCGCTATGTCGCCGAAACCCTTATGCATGCCTTGGACGAACTGGATCGAATCTATACGGAGCTGAAAGACGATCCGGGCTTTATCGCCGAAATGGATAGCGATCTAACCCATTATGTTGGACGTCCCTCACCTCTATATCTGGCTGAGAGGCTGACTGAATATGCCGGTGGTGCCAAAATATATTTCAAACGCGAAGATCTGAACCACACTGGCGCGCACAAGATAAACAATACGATTGGTCAGGCTTTACTGGCGAAGCATACGGGCAAAAAACGCATAATCGCCGAGACGGGAGCAGGGCAGCATGGTGTTGCCAGTGCAACAATTGCCGCACGCCTCGGACTCGAGTGCGTGGTTTATATGGGGGCAGAGGATATTGCTCGTCAGGCGCCGAATGTATATCGAATGAAGCTACTTGGTGCCAAAGTTGTACCGGTGACTTCTGGTTCTAAAACGCTCAAGGACGCGCTTAACGAAGCTCTGCGTGACTGGGTTACCAATGTCGATGATACTTTTTATATTATTGGTTCTGTAGCTGGACCACACCCCTATCCAAAACTTGTGCGAGATTTTCAGTCCGTTATTGGTCGCGAAGCCCGTGAACAATGCCTAGAAAGAGAAGGTCGATTGCCCGATTCCTTGGTTGCCTGTGTGGGCGGTGGCTCTAATGCCATTGGGCTATTTCATCCTTTCCTAGAAGATGAATCGGTAGCGATGTACGGCGTTGAAGCAGGTGGTGATGGTGTTGAAACAGGACGTCATGCTGCAACTCTAAGCGCTGGCAAGCCCGGTGTATTACACGGCAATAAAACCTACGTTATCGCGGATGATGATGGGCAGATAATTGAAACTCATTCAGTTTCTGCCGGATTGGATTATCCCGGTGTTGGGCCAGAACATTCTTGGTTGAAGGATGTCGGGCGTGTAAATTACGTATCTATCAATGACGATGAAGCGCTCGAGGCTTTCCATCTGACTACTCAGCGAGAGGGAATTATTCCTGCGCTAGAGTCCAGCCATGCAGTTGCCTACGGTTTAAAAAAAGCGGCGCAGATGGATAAGGATAAGATTGTTCTAGTGAATCTGTCCGGACGAGGTGATAAAGATATTCAAACAATTGCCGCTATCGACAAAATTGAGTTGGGATAGACCGCAGATGACAAACCGTATAGACACCTGCCTGAATGGGCTGAAATCAGAACATAGAACAGCTTTGGTCACCTATCTGGTTGCTGGCGACCCTGATCTGGATGCTAGTTTGACTGCCATGCATTGCCTTGTGAAAGCGGGCGCAAATATTCTTGAAGTAGGGGTGCCGTTCTCCGATCCTTCTGCTGAAGGGCCTTCTATTCAGCGTGGTCACGAAAGAGCTTTAGCCAACAAGGTTGGACTAAAGAATATATTCCAATTGGTGGCTGAGTTCCGCAAAACTGATTCGGATACTCCCATTGTCCTGATGGGTTACACCAATCCCATTGAGTGGATGGGTATAGAGAATTTCGCCAATCAGGCCCAGAGCTCTGGCGTGGATGGTGTTCTAACGGTGGATTTGCCTCCCGAAGAAGCCGAGGGCTATACCTCTGTTTTTGAAAAGGTGGGATTGGTTAATGTCTTCCTAGTCGCGCCCACCACCTCCGACGAGAGAATGCAGAGTATTGTTGATACCGCCAGTGGTTTTCTTTACTACGTTTCCCTTAAAGGAGTTACTGGCTCAGCCAAGCTAGATATATCCGAGGTACAGGCTCGAGTCGAAACTATTAAGGGGCTGTCCGATCTGCCAGTCTGTGTCGGATTTGGCATCAAAAATGCCGAGTCAGCTTCGGCGGTTTCTGCATGCGCTGAGGGTGTCGTTATTGGAAGTGCCATCGTCGATTTACTTGGTCAGTGTAAATCTCAAGCGGAAGTTGTGGAGAAACTAAAACCCTACCTAAGTGAGATTCGTCAGGCCATTGACTAAAGGGCTATCCCGCTTCATTGGAGACCGACTTTGTTAGAGCCTCCCATGGAATCAAAACGGCTAGACAACTGGTTAGATTGGCTCGAGCAGCTAGACCCTTCACGCATTGAATTGGGGCTAGATCGCATTAGATCGGTCTATGAGAAGCTCCCTCAACTATCTCCGAACACTAAGGTTGTGACCATCGCGGGAACCAATGGCAAGGGGTCTACCCTGTCTGCGACGCAATCTGCCGCTGTGGCGCTGGGTAAAAGCGTTGTTTCATTTAGTTCACCCCACTTGCTTCGCTACAACGAGCGTATTCAGATTGATGGTCAGCCCGTACATGACGATCAGCTGTTGTCTGCTTTTAAAAAGGTTGCCGAAACACAGAAGGGTGTTTTTCTAAGTTACTTTGAGTATGGGGCGCTAGCAGCGCTTTTGATCGCCGCCGAACAGCAACCGGACTTGTTAATACTTGAAGTTGGATTGGGTGGACGCTTAGACGCCGTTAATATCATCGATACCGATATTGTCGTATTGACTGCAATAGGTCTCGACCATATGGATTGGTTGGGAAGCGACTTGGAATCAATCGCCACTGAAAAGTGTGGTGTGCTGCGTGAAAATATTCCGGTCGTCATAGCTTCACCGGATATGCCAAAAACTGTTTACCAAATGACTGATCAGATGTCTGCCACCCGATATGCCTGGGGACAAGACTTTTTGATTACGAACTCGGAGGGAGCAGCCGAGCTGAGAATAGGGCATCAGAATATCCGATTAGAAAATCTTGCCCTACACCCCCAAAGCCTAGCGTCTGCGGCTATGGTGATAGAGCTTCTCTGGCCGGGAAATCTCCGAATTATTGCTTCAGCACTTGAGTCCGCTGAGCTGGCCGGCCGGTACCAAAAGCTTGAACTGGGTTCGCGAGAACTTATTCTTGATGTCGCCCACAACGCTATGAGTCTTTCTCACCTTTGCCAGAGAATCAAAAAAGAGGGGCTGTTTGAGGTAGATCTAGCATTTTCACTGATGCAGGATAAAGACTGCTCCGACGCGATCCGTCTTTTAAAACCAATAGTGAAAAGTTGGAAGCTCCTTCGTTTGGATACTCCTCGAGCCTTTCAGCCGGAAGAAATTGCAGCTAGGTTGGTCGAGCAGGGCATTCAGGACATTGAGATTCTAGATCTTGCTGACAGCGCCGCTTTAAATCAGCTATTTATGGCAAAAAGCGAACAAATACCCTTGCTGGTGACGGGTTCTTTTTATACCGTGTCGGCATTTCTTGAGTTAGCTCAGGAAGAGGTCAGCTCAGAGAAATGACAGCAATTAATGGAAGGAAAATTGGCTAAACCACCCTTAAGAGAGCGCTTGATAGGAACCCTGGTAATTCTTTGCCTTGCGTTGATTTTCTACCCACTCCTGTTCGTATCTCAGGAAGAATTTGAAATCAGCCGCGACTCGCAGATACCAGAGCGTCAGATTGAAGTAGAGCCTCTGGATATTGTTGCGCCTGTGGCTCCCTTTGAAGCCAAAGAAATTGATTTGAGCGAGCTATTCAATCCTGACGAGAATACCGACGCTGTTGATCCGGAAGATCTTGCCGATCCGCTGCTCAATGAATCTGGAATGCCCAATGCCTGGGTAATTCAAGTGGGTAGCTTTGCACTGCTTGATAACGCTGAGAGCCTGAATCAAGAGTTGACCAATCAAGGCTACGAGTCTTATTTTCGACTCACACTCGGCGATGCAGATAATCCCAATCTCTATAAGGTATACGTTGGTCCGATAATTAACTCTGATGAAACAAGAGATACCTTCAATCGCCTTAATCAGCAATTAGACAATCAGGCAATTTTGTTGCGTTTTGAACCCTAAGCTTTTACCTATCATGGCTTTCGCTTTGATAGAATGCTGGCTTCTCAAGCCGACCTCGACTCGACCATGACCGGAGCCGATTTAGCAATACTGGTTGTACTCGCCATATCTGCACTTGTCGGCCTATTTCGCGGCTTTATAAAAGAAGTATTTTCCCTCGCCACCTGGGCTTGTGCCTTGGTACTATCTTTTCTATTCAGGACGCCCGTTGGGCAAGCATTGCCGCTAGACCCTGAGCTGAATCCAGTAATTCTTGATCTAGCCGGCGGAGCCTGCATTTTTATCGTCGTGCTCATTCTTGGCGGACTACTGGCTCATTTACTCAGCAAGCTCGCCAAAGCAACCGGCTTGAGCGGAACTGATCGTACGCTGGGTGCAGTTTTTGGGTTAGTGCGCGGGCTTATAGTCGTATTAGTAATCCTCATCTTTTTGCCGGCCATTGATCCGGTTCAAGATGCAAGTTGGTGGGAAGAATCTCTATTTATCCCGCATTTTCTCGAATTTGAAGGCTGGGCCAAGGAAGTGCTCAGTTCCCTGACTTCATGGACAACAGACCTTGTCACAGAAACAGACCTTACAACTGATAGCGAAAGCAGCGAGACAGAATAAATGTGTGGAATCGTTGGAATTTCAAGCCAAAAACCCGTCAATACCGAGCTTTATGATGCACTGACAGTACTTCAGCATCGCGGGCAGGATGCTGCGGGCATTGTCACTTGTGACGAGGGGCATTTGTTTCAGAAAAAGGGCCTCGGATTGGTTCGTTCGGTCTTCCGCTCTAGGGATATGGAAAACCTGATAGGCAACTTCGGTATTGGGCATTGTCGCTATCCGACTGCCGGGGCATCAGGTCCTGCTTTGGCTCAACCCTTTTACGTGAATTCGCCCTATGGCATCAGTCTGGCTCACAACGGTAACTTGGTAAATTCGGACAAGCTGCGCTCTGAGTTATATAAAGCAGACAAGCGTCACCTCAATACGGATTCCGACTCCGAAGTTATCCTCAATGTACTGGCTCACGAACTCAACAAACTCGATTCTCTAGAGCCTTCAGCGGAAGATATTTTTAATTCAGTCGCCGAGCTCCATAAGCGCTGCTCAGGAGCCTATGCTTGTGTCGCGCTTATTGCCGGGCATGGCTTGCTTGGTTTTAGAGATCCGCTGGGTATTCGTCCCATGGTGATAGGAAGCCGGGAGCGAAAAGGCATAACGGAATATATTATTGCTTCGGAATCTTCCGCACTTTCCGTACTTGGTTTTGAATTGCTGGATGACGTGCAGCCCGGTGAGGCCGTTTATATCGATAGCAACTATCAAATGCTGCGCAGACAGTGTGCAGAGAATGCCAGAACAGTACCCTGCATATTTGAGCACGTGTATTTGGCGCGCCCTGATTCGGAGATTGACGGAATTCATATGTATAAAACCCGTCTGCGTCAGGGGTATCGCTTGGCGGATAAGATTGAGCGCTTACGTCCGGATCACGATATTGACGTTATTATTCCAATTCCCGATACCAGTCGTGTAGCAGCGCAGGCGCTTGCCGAAAAGTTAGGTATCAAGCTGCGGGAAGGTTTGATGAAGAATCGCTACATCGGTCGAACTTTCATCATGCCCGGTCAGGCAGTGCGTAAGAAATCGGTACGCCAGAAATTGAATGCCATAGGCCCAGAGTTTGCTGGCCGGAATGTTTTGCTGGTGGATGACTCCATTGTGCGCGGAACCACCTGTACACAGATTGTTCAGATGGCTCGGGATGCGGGTGCCAACAAAGTCTATTTTGCGTCAGCCGCGCCACCGGTTCGCTACCCAAATGTTTACGGTATCGATATGCCCTCGGCTCATGAGCTGATTGCTCATGGCCGCTCCGAAGAGGAAATCGCTGAATTAATTGGTGCAGATTGGTTGATCTATCAGGATTTAGAAGATTTAATCGCCGCCTCCGCTGAGGGCAACCCTGAGATTAAAGAGTTTGAGTGCTCTGTGTTTACCGGTGAATACGTCACCGGAGACATAGATGAAGCTTATTTGGGCTCAATCGATGATCAACGAAAAGATTCGGTTCGCAGCGAAGCAGGTAATATCGGCGAAGAAACTTCCACAGTTGGTTTATATAACGACGCCGCCGATGCTCGAGGGCAATAAAGAACTGGTTTAACTCGATGGCAGATACAAAGGATTATCAAACAGAAACATGGGCTATTCGCGGCGGTATAGATCGAAGCGAGCAGGGGGAACACTCCGAGCTGATGTATCTCACTTCAAGCTACCTCTTTGAGGATGCTGCGCAGGCTGCTGAGCGCTTTTCCGGTGAGGAAGAGGGTAATGTCTATAGCCGTTACACCAATCCGACGGTAAAAGCCTTTGAAGAGCGTTTGGCGCTTATGGAGGGGGCTGAATCCTGTGTCGCTACTTCATCGGGTATGGCAGCAATACTGAGCACCTGCATGGCTCTGCTGCAGTCAGGCGATCATATTGTTTGCTCAAGAGATGTGTTTGGTAGCACGACTATGTTGCTGAACAAGTTTATGGCCAAGATGGGGGTTTCGACGACCTATGTTGGACTAACAGATCTTGATGCTTGGAAAAGCGCCTGCCAGGAAAACACCAAACTGTTTTTTCTCGAGTCTCCCTCTAATCCACTTTGTGAAGTGGCTGATATTCCTGCGCTGGCAGAAATTGCCAAATCAGCGGGTGCATGGCTGGCAGTGGACAACTGCTTTGCAACGCCCATCCTGCAAAAACCTCTGGAGCTAGGTGCGGATATTATTATTCATTCCGCCACCAAATATATTGACGGGCAGGGCAGATGTCTTGGTGGCGCAGTGCTTGGCAGCAAAGAGCAGATGGCGGAAGTTGTAGGGTTTCTGCGATCCTGTGGACCCTGTATGAGTCCCTTTAATGCCTGGGTATTCCTTAAAGGTCTAGAAACTTTGGGCGTGCGTGTGCGTGCCCATTGTGAGAACGCGACAGCGCTAGCCGAATGGCTGCAGGCGCACCCAAAGGTAGAACAGGTCTTCTATGCAGGTTTGATAGATCACCCAGCCCATCAGTTAGCATCACAGCAGATGTCTGGATATGGCGGAGTGTTGTCTTTCCGAGTAAGGGGAGGAAGAGACGAGGCCTGGAAGGTAATCAATTCAACTGAATTGCTAAGTCTTACTGCCAATCTAGGCGATGCCAAAACTACTATTGTTCATCCAGCTACAACCACTCATGGTCGAATTTCCGACGAAGAGCGCGCTGCTGCGGGCATAACAGAAAACCTGATACGGGTTGCAGTTGGTCTGGAACATATTGAGGACATTAAAGCTGATCTGTCCTTGGGCTTAGATCGACTTTAGCGTTTTACGCTTATTAAGGTGCAAAGAAAACTTTCTCTGCACCTTCCACCAAAACGAAATACTCCTAGAGATACACTAGAAACCCGCGCAATTACTCCACGGGTTGTTCACTTTTGTTAAGTAGCCTTTGTTCCGAACTGAAATAAAGTTGCGGAGACAAATTGTGAATTACTCAAAATATCCAAGAATGCTTGCCAGTGTCAGCGCTATTCTGATTTTAAGCGCATGCGGAGGTAGCGGTTCTTCATCTAATGAAAGTGATACTAGCAGTGGTATTGAGACGGGTACGGTTAGCGGTGCCGGGGACTCTGGTGGTGTGACAACTTCCTCTGCAATCTGTGTAGACTCATTGTCAGGCGCGTATCTTGAATTTGTTGCAGCACCTAATGTGGAGGCAGTGCTGTCCTCAGATGGCTGTACGGTTTCCCTAGAATCTGACGGCAAGCCCGATCACACCTCACCTTATTGGGACCCGGATGGATCCAGCGGCCTTTGGGTCGCCCATGAAAACCCCGAGATTTTTGGTAACCCTGATCGAGAAAATCACTCCGGCCGAGCCAGTCCGGGATTTATTGACGACTACATTAACGTCTTTAATTTAACTGTGCCTGTCTACGCTGAGAAAGCTGCTTCTCCTTCATCCACCTCTCTGGGAGCAATCGGGATAGCCCTTAGTGGAACGCCCATTTTTAATGATCAAGAAGGTAATGGAGATGTGGGTCCTGGAGTTGCAGAAGGTCTAGATAGGAATGGTGCCCATACTGGCCCACAAACCTATCACTATCATCTAGAGCCTAAGGCGATTTCAGAAGACAATTTTAATTTGGTAGGAATTATGGCGGATGGGTTTTTTATATACGGCCGGAGAGAATTTACGACCGGAGAATATCCAACTGATTTGGATCAGTCGAATGGACATATCGGTATGACGCCAGAGGATGGGAGTGAAGAGGTTTATCACTATCATATTGATCAGGATGAATATCTGACGGAAGGTTCTGGCTATTACCTGCTTTTCCCTGGTGATTTCCAAGGCACTCCAAACGCAATTAACTAAGGTCGAAAGCGAGCCAGTCTTCAAAATGCACTGCGCTAATACTTTCGATCGGATTACTCGTGCAGATAACGGCTACCGAAATCTGCACGATGTAACCGCTAACACCACACAATCTCTCCAAGCTTTGTTCACTTTTGTTAAGTACTTTCCGTTAGGAGTTACAAAACAGTTGGGGACTAAAATTGTGATCTATTCAAGATATTTAAAAATTGCTTTGACTAGCCTATCTACCATCGCTTTGTTAGCGGCTTGTGGTGGAGGTGGTGGTTCGTCTTCTTCGGGAGGCGTAACCAGTGGCGATACTGACACAGGTGATACGGACACCCCTGTAACATCTTCTGAAACCTGCGCTGAGCCTAAAACGGAACTGTCGGGAGCTTTCCTGGAATTTGTTGCTGCACCCAACGTAGATACGGTGTTGTCTGCGGATGGTTGTACCGTTGCATTTGAATCAGACGGAAAACCAGACCATACATCTCCCTACTGGGACCCTGATGGTTCCAGTGGCCTCTGGGTTGCACCTCTTTTTCCAGCTGTTTTTGGGGATCCGGATCCGGAAAACGCCTCAGGTTCTTCTAGTCCTGGCTATATTGATGAATACGTAAATGATTACGATTTATCTGTTCCAGTTGTTGCCGAAAAAGCATCATCTACTTCATCCACCTCATTGGGAGCCATCGGTATCGCTCTTAGCGGTTCGCCCCTGTTCAATGACCAGGAGGGCACTGGTGACGTAAGTATTGGAGTGGCACAAGGTTTGGACTATAGCGGTGCACACACTGGGCCTCAGACCTATCATTACCATCTCGAACCTAGAGCCATCTCCTACGATGACGATGCCCTAATCGGAATTATCGCTGACGGCTTCTTCATCTACGGCCGGAAATGCTATTCCACTGCTGATTATCCGACTGATCTCGATGAGTCAAATGGCCACACCTCAATCACGCAGCACACTGGCGCAGATCCTGAGGACGCTGAATATCATTACCACGTTGATCAGGATCAGTATCTGGGTGGAGATTATTACCTGGTATTCCCTGGAGATTATCAAGGCACCCCAAATGCGATTAACTAAAGATTCGTCCGAGTTGGTATTTGGTGCCTGCGTGATCATGTTGTCGGCGGTGGTTTCCGTTTTCGCATGGGCACAGCTTCAAAAACCTTTAGTTGTAGAGGATGCAGAGGTTTCCATAAGTCTTTCTGGTGAGCGTATATATCAAGGAAAGCCCCTGACGGGTGAAGCGGTGACCTTTCATGCAAACGGTCAGCTGGCGACGTCCGATCAATTTGTTGAAGGTCGGCGTAATGGCTACGCAAGAAGCTGGTTTGAGAATGGTGTCATGGGATACGAGGCTCACTACTATGCTGAACTCAAGGACGGCATCTCTCGAACATGGTGGTCAAATGGAACTCAGCGATCCGAAGTTGTCTTTGCCGATGGGTTACAGGAAGGTGAGGGTTGGTACTGGTATCGCAGCGGTGCCAAGTTCAAAAAATCTAATCACCTTGCAGGCCAACCTGTGGGTATCCAACAAGCATGGCGTGAAAATGGAGAGCTCTTTTCCAATTTTGAGTATAAAAATGGACGAATATTCGGACTTAGAAAATCAAATACATGCGTCGGTCTTGAAGACGAACAAATCTCCCCGGAGTATTACCATGAACAAGCTGGTTAATCTTATTATCTTTTCGGTACTTGCAGGAGCTTCCTGGGTGGCGACTGCGGAGAGCCTGCCATTCTATGACAGTGCAGAATTTACGCCTCGTTGGTTAGAAGCCAATAGTGAAGAGCTGGAAGATTTTCACCAGATTCCCTCCTTTAGTTTTATCAATCAGGATGGCGATCGCGTTACCGATCGGAGCTTTGAAAACAAGATTTATGTGTCCGGGTTTTTCTTTAGTACCTGCCCCGGAATTTGTCCCACAATAAGATCAAAGCTGTCTAAAGTTCAGGAGAAATATATAGGCCACCCTGATGTGCGCATCTTGCAGCACTCGATTCAGCCGACGACGGACACGGTTGAAATACTTAAAGCCTATGCAGATAGAAACGAGATCAATAGTGATATTTGGCATCTTGTCACTGGTGATAGGGACGAAATATATGAATTGGCCAAAACCGCCTACTTTGCTAGCGATGACTTGGGAAACGAGCAGAATTTTGAGGATTTTCTGCACACTGAGAGCCTGCTTCTAATAGATTCAAATCGCCACATCCGTGGTATTTACAATGGATTGAATTCTACTTCTGTGGGGTACCTAATGCAGGATATGGAGACATTGCTCGCCGAAATGGACGCAGCACTCGTTTGTCATTGAGGCTGATCTAAAGCATCTCTGTATTTCAAGACATAGACCCCGCAATTACGGGGTTTATAACTTTCTGGAGTCGCATTCTTTTGAAATCAGAACATCGGCTTCGTCATCATGAAGGAGCCATTCACTAGACAAATACTTGGTATTTCCGGCTAACGAGAATGGGGCTTAACTGCTATAATCCGCGCCCTTATTTAAGCTAGCTTTTAATACGAGGAATTGATGAGCCTTTACCTGGAATATACAAAGGAAATAGAGACCCGCAAGAATGAATTGGGTCTAAATCCCAAGCCAATTGATAGTGCTGAACTACTTGCAGAGATTATCGAGCAGATCAAAGATGCCGATAATGTGCATCGCGAAGATTCCCTCAAATTCTTTATCTATAACACCCTTCCTGGAACCACTAGTGCAGCGGGTGTAAAAGCCAAGTTTCTGAAAGAAATTATTCTTGGTGAATCCGTTCTAGAAGAAATTACGCCTAGCTTTGCATATGAGTTGCTATCTCATATGAAGGGTGGACCATCGATCGAGGTGCTTCTTGATCTTGCGCTTGGAGATGATGCAGCTGTGGCGGAAACCGCTGCTGCGGTGCTGAAGACCCAGGTCTTCCTTTACGAAGCAGACACAGACCGACTCGAAGACGCTCATAAAGCTGGCAATGCGATTGCTACTAGTATTCTTCAAAGCTATGCCAATGCGGAATTCTTTACCACACTTCCTGATCTCGACGAAAAGATTGAGGTTGTGACTTACGTTGCTGGGGAAGGAGACATTTCTACGGATTTACTTTCTCCTGGCAACCAGGCGCATTCAAGGTCAGATCGTGAGCTACACGGTCAATGTCTAATTTCTCCTGATGCCCAGGCAGAGATTACCGCGCTCAAAGAACAGCATCCGGGCAAAAAAGTGATGTTGATTGCCGAAAAAGGCACCATGGGTGTGGGTTCGTCTCGTATGTCCGGAGTCAATAATGTGGCTCTTTGGGCAGGTGTGCCAGCAAGCCCCTATGTACCCTTCGTCAATATTGCACCTGTAGTTGCAGGTACCAATGGCATATCACCCATCTTCCTGACCACAGTCGACGTAACCGGCGGTATTGGTCTGGATTTAAAAAACTGGGTGAAGAAGCTTGATGAGGCGGGGAACCCTATCGAAGACGAAGACGGAGATGTGGTTCTCGAAGAGGCCTACTCTGTGGCCACGGGAACTGTTCTGACTATCAATACCAAAGAGAAGAAACTCTACAATGGTAGTGAGGAGCTTGCGGACATTTCTTCAGCCTTTACGCCGCAAAAGATTGAATTTATGAAGGCGGGAGGTTCTTACGCCGTCGTCTTTGGCAAGAAGCTGCAAACCCTTGCCGCAGAGACTCTCGGTATTGAAGCACCTTTGGTTTACGCTCCTTCAAAAGAAATCTCACACGAAGGTCAGGGTCTGACCGCCGTTGAAAAAATCTTCAATAAAAACGCCTTGGGCGTGAAATCCAGTGCGCCGCTGCACGCTGGCTCTGATGTTCGCGTCAAGGTGAATATTGTCGGCTCGCAGGACACTACAGGTCTAATGACGTCACAGGAACTTGAGGCCATGGCCGCCACAGTCATATCTCCAAGTGTTGATGGCGCCTATCAATCGGGATGTCACACTGCTTCCGTATGGGATAACAAGTCAAAAGCCAATATTCCCCGCTTGATGAAGTTTATGAACGACTTTGGGCTGATTACGGGCCGCGATCCTAAAGGGGTATACCATCCACTGACAGACGTGATCCACAAAGTGCTCAATGACATCACAGTGGATGACTGGTCCATTATTGTTGGCGGCGACTCTCACACCAGAATGTCAAAAGGTGTGGCTTTCGGTGCTGACTCGGGAACGGTAGCGCTGGCGCTGGCAACCGGTGAATCTGCTATGCCGATCCCTGAGTCGGTGAAAGTAACCTTTAAAGGTGAAATGAAATCCTATATGGACTTCCGAGATGTTGTGCATGCGACTCAGGCGCAAATGCTTGAAGAGTTTGGCGATAACGTTTTCCAAGGTCGTATTATTGAAGTGCATATCGGCACGCTACTTGCCGATCAAGCCTTTACTTTTACCGACTGGACTGCAGAGATGAAGGCAAAAGCCTCTATCTGTATTTCTAATGATGAAACTCTGATCGGCTCTCTGGAACTGGCAATAAGCCGTATTCAGATAATGATTGATAAAGGTATGGATAACGATGTCAATATGTTGCAGGGCTTAATCGATATTGCCAACCGACGAATTAGTGAAATTCAATCAGGCGAAAATGCTGCGTTGAAGCCGGACAGCAACGCTAAGTACTTCGCGGAAGTGGTTATCGATCTCGATGAAATAAACGAGCCAATGATCGCTGATCCAGACGTCAATAACGATGATGTTTCAAAGCGTTATACCCACGATACCATCCGCCCTGTGTCCTATTATGGCGGTGAGAAAGTAGTTGATCTGGCCTTTGTTGGTTCATGCATGATTCACAAAGGAGATATGAAAATCATTTCCCAAATGCTTAAAAATATCGAAGAGCAGAACGGCAGTGTGGAGTTCAAAGCGCCTTTGGTAATCGCGCCTCCAACCTACAACATCGTCGACGAATTGAAAGAAGAGGGCGATTGGGATGTTCTTACCAAGTACTCGGGCTTTGAGTTTAACGATGACAACCCGAAGGGAACTGCTCGCACCAAATACGAAAACATCATGTACCTTGAGCGGCCGGGTTGTAACCTTTGCATGGGCAACCAAGAAAAAGCGGAGAAGGGCGATACCGTGATGGCAACCTCCACTCGATTGTTCCAGGGGCGTGTGGTTGAAGATTCCAGCGAGAAGAAGGGGGAATCTTTGTTGGCCTCTACTCCGGTTGTTGTGCTTTCTTCCATTCTTGGACGCACTCCGACAATCGATGAGTACAAGAGCGCCGTGGTGGGCATCAACCTAACTGACTTTGCTCCACCCAAAGAGGATCTTAGTGTTGAAGCGCAGCCCTTGAGAATTGTTGGCTAATTCGAGTCGAGTTGTTCGCTGACACACCAATTAAAGCCCTGCTAGTGAATACTGGTGGGGCTTTAACTTTATGGCCTCTTAACTGAGCTGATATTAAATACCTATGCCTGCCGATCTAGACAAACTAATGCAGCCTGTTCTGGAGTTCCTGCCATGTAGGACGCCGGACGCTTGGGTTGATGCTGCTGTGCAAAATCTTGATCTTCTGCTTATCGATCATGCGAACTGCGAAAAGAAAGCGGCTTCAACCGCACTCAATCTGATGTATCGCTATACCGACAACTTTGAGTTGCTGAACAAGATGTCCCGTCTGGCGCGCGAAGAACTACGTCATTTTGAGCAGGTTGTGGCCATCCTAAAAAAGCGATCCATCGAGTATGAGTTTGTTAGTGCTTCGGAATACGCGGCGGGTTTGATGAAGTCAGTGCGAAAAACAGAACCAGAAAAACAAATAGACACGCTGATTGTCGGTGCAATTATCGAAGCACGTTCCTGTGAGCGCTTTGCTAAGTTAGCACCGCATCTGGATGAAGAACTAGCTGGATTCTACCTAGGGCTTCTAAAGTCGGAGGCTCGTCACTATCAAGATTATCTGGCACTTGCTCGCAAGAGCTCGGCAAATCCTATCGAGGATCGAATCAAACTCTTCCTCGATCTAGACAAGCAGCTTATTCTAGGCTCCAGCAACGAACTCCGCTTTCACAGTGGAATTCCGGTCTAAATCAATAGCTCGTCAAGATTAAATATCATTTCACCGCCCCTTTTTATCGGCTATTAAGGCAGAATCCATAGTCTTGAATACATATGTTGGGGGACATATGAAATACATAGGTCATACTTTTGCCATCTGGATTGCCGTATTTTTCTTTGCCTCTTCTAGTCAGGCGCACCATTCCTTTGCTACTCACTACGTACCTTCACAACCTTTTGAGTTGGAGGGTAGAGTGGTGGACTTTAGTTTGCGCAGCCCTCATTCCTTTATGTGGCTGGATGCGGAAAATTCTGCAGGCGAGATAGTCCGCTGGGAAATCGAAGCGGCGGCTTCAGCGCATCTTCAAAGAATGGGCGTGCGTCGAGACACATTTCAGGCCGGCGACCAAGTCAAGGTGATTGCCTGGCCGAATCGGCAGGCTGGAAATCCATTGGTGTTCGGAGATGCCTTTGTGACCGCCGATGGACAGCTAATAGGGGATGCCCCGAACCTGATTCTCGAGAAGGATGAAGCAGCTCAGCCAGTGGATTTATCTAACATTTCTGGCCGCTGGCAGGTGCCATATCCGCAAAGACTTAGTGCGCCACCAATGATTCTCAATGAAACCGGCCAGGCAGCCTGGGACAATTATGATGCGCAAAAGTCTCCTGCGAACACCTGTGAAACCAGCAGTATCCCCGGTATTTGGTTTGCACCCTTTTTAGCCGATATTCGATTAAACGAAAATGAGCTTGTCATCAGATATGAACACTATGCTCAAGTTCGAACGGTTCCCTTATCGGGCGGACCTGTTATGAGTGATGTTAATGGCTCATTTGGCAGAGCAACGGCTCATATCGAAGGAGATACTTTGGTGGTCGAGAGCGACGCATACAAAGCATCGGGTTGGGGGCTGGCACTGGCGGCTCAAGTGGGACGCGATATCCCCTCGAGCGCAGAGAAACAGATTGTCGAGCGTTTTAGTGTGATAGATGGTGGCAATACCGTTCTGCTTGATTTCAGTATTGAGGATTCTTTCTACCTAGCAGAGCCCTATACAGGGCAGGTTCGATTGAGCCGGGTTGCTGATGATGAGCCAATCTTTGAATTCGAATGTGAGCTGGATGCCGCCGAGAGGTTTTCCCGCTAGCTTTGGTCAATCCACATAAAATCTCGGCGCTGCTCCAACAAATAATCTACTAACAATCGCACCTTAGTAGAGAGATAGCGGCGCTGTGGAAACAGAGTATAAATCTCTCGTTTAGGCGACATTTCATAGTTAGGCAGCACTGGCACAAGGGAGCCGTCTAAGAGGTATGGAGCTGCGGCGAATATTGGTATCAGAGCGATTCCTATGCCTTCCAAGCAGGCCTGCAGCTGCATTTCGGCGGTATTAGCTGCAAATGCCCTTTGCATAACAATGCTGCCTTTAGAGCTATTACTGTCCTTATATAACCAAACAGAAGACTGGTTTTGTTTTGTGTAGAGCACGGAGGGAAAGTCAGCTACCTGCTCGATTGATTCCGGCTTGCCCTTTTGCCGAACAAACTCTGGCGAGGCATACAGACGAATAGGGCAGTCAGCGAGTTTTCTAGCTATGAGAGACGAGTCTTCTAGTGTGCCGATGCGTACAACCAGATCATAACCTTCTTCAATGATATCTACCCAGCGGTCATCAAAATCTACTTCCATTTCAATTTGTGGGTGCAGTTTGGCGAACTGAGCTAAGGGTTGTGCAAGATACTGACGGCCAAAGGACATCGGAGCATTGATTTTTAATTTCCCTCGTGGACAGTCTTTTAATTCAATAATTTCCTGCTCTGCTTCCTGTAATTCGTCTAGAACCTTACGCACCTTTTCGGCATATATTGCTCCCTGTTCAGTGAGTGATACTCGGCGGGTAGAGCGATAAAATAATTTCACTCCGAGCTCTTTTTCTAGTGCCTGCACCTGCTTGGTAACGGCCGGCCCGCTGATCCCTAAACTTCTGCCTGCTTCAGCAAAACTCAGGTTTTTAGAAACCTGCAAAAAAGTGTGAAGTCGAGAAATATCTTTCATGATAATTAATAACCAAATAGAAATAATAAAGTAAATTATAGGGTAATTATCGCTATAAATAGAACTGATAATCTGGCTGCCAATTACTTGAGAGGATTACCTAAATGAAAAATTTAAATCAGGATCATGCAGCCTTCATTTTGCGTCTGGCGCTAGGAAGTGTTTTGTTGTCTCACGGCTTGTTAAAGATATTGGTATTTGGTGTCAGCGGCACCGTTGGTTACTTTGCCAGCCTGGGATTGCCATCCGTTGTTGCCTATCTAACGATTTTTGGTGAGATCACGGCTGGATTGGCCATCATTAGCGGTGTGTTGACCCGCCTAGCTGCATCTCTGAGCTTACCTATATTGATAGGTGCCACCTGGGCACATCTAGGTAACGGCTGGGTATTTAGTAGTGCTGGAGGCGGCTGGGAATTCCCGGCATTGTTGGTGGTGTTAGCGCTCGCAATATCTATACAGGGTGCTGGAAGCTACGCGCTGGATCAGCTCATCAGCTCGAGGTCTACAGCGGCTTCACCACAGGCTGTTTAACAGCAACAAACTTATAGGAGATCGGAAATGATCAAGCTGTACCCTTTTGAAGAGCTTGGACGTGCTAACCATGGATGGTTAGATGCCCGCCATCACTTTAGTTTTGCGGATTACTATAATCCTCATCGGATGGGATTTGGTGTCCTCCGTGTAGTAAATGATGACATTATTCAGCCAGGAACCGGCTTTCCTACCCACCCGCATCGCGATATGGAAATTATTACCTATGTTCGACGCGGCGCAATCAGCCACAAAGATAGTCAGGGTAATGAAGGTCGAACAGTAGCCGGAGACGTTCAGGTAATGAGCGCTGGTACTGGCGTGGCGCACTCTGAATATAATTTGGAAGAGGTAGAAACTAATATCTTTCAAATTTGGATTGAACCAAAGGAGTATGGAGTGCAGCCACGTTGGGATAGCTATGAATTTCCTAAACAGTCGGCAAATAGCGAATTGAGTCTTCTGGTCTCGGGGGCCGACAACGCTCCTTTATGGATTAACCAAGATGCTGCTATTTATGCGGGCAGCTTAGTAGAGGGTACAGAAATTCTGCAGCCTATAACCCAGCAAGCCTACGTTCTGGTGTCAGAGGGGCAGGTTGAGCTTGAGGGAAGGTTGATGAAGAAGGGCGATGGCGCAGAAGTCACTGAGTTGGATCTTATAAGACTCCAAGCCATTGTTGATTCGGAGGTTCTAGTTATCGAAGTGCCTGAGCACAAAAAAACGGCTTAAAGTCGCTTGATTAGTCAGCCTCGTAACAGCATTGCCCTGAATGTCAGATTCACTCGAGGCTGACTTATTTTTAGGCTCTTCGGCAGATGATGCTGCCAATTCGACTGAGTTGTCCCTGCCATCACTAAAAGACTTCCATGTTCGAGTAGTACCGAGATTTTTTGCCTATTTTGCTTGTGGCGAAAATCGAATCGACGAGCAGCACCAAAAGAGAGAGAAGCAATATTGCTGTTTTTTCCCAGGCCTTTTTCGTCATCATGATGCCATCCCATTCCCTGGCTTCCGTTCTCGTATAGATTAAGCAGGCAGGAGTTATAGCTTGCTCCTGAATATCTTTCTGCCAAGGCTTTTAACTCAAGTAGTGGCTCTGTCCAGGGAATGGCCACTCGGGTTTTTCCGGAATAGCTGTAAGAGAAATTCCCATCGCCGTACCAAGCAACTTTTCTATCTGTGATGTAGTGGTTGCCATAAATGATCGCTTCATCATTTTTCCAGGGAACTTTCTGCAACAGGTAATCCAGGTAATGGTTGGATAACTCCTGATCACAGACCACACCAAAATATTGGGTATCGCCGTCTAGGGGCAGTATTTGCTTTGGAGTCGCTCTCTCCGGTTTTCCGGCTGAGAGCCCAAGTTCAATTTGCTCTGACATAAATATCAAGTGGAAAGCTTAGCCCCATTTATATCAGGTTTTCTGAATTGAGTTATAAGTCGGTTGAAATATTGGATCGCACCACAAAACTTCTAGTTACCAATCGGGTAAGCAGAAAGTGCCCAACGCTGCACTCGTGACGCGTAGCATGGCGCTCAGATTACTAAGGGAATGAGAAATGGAAAACATGAAAACTTTGCTGGCCGTTTGTTTGGCCGGTTGGATAGTTGCAGGAAGTACTTCGGCACAGGAAATTGATCAGATCACCGGGTCGATCCAGTCCCATATTGCTTCGCAAAACTGGGACGGCGCTGATCAGGGGTATGAAGCCTTATATCAGGCATACAAAGCAGAATACGGTGCTGGCAGTGGCAGAGCTTTGGCTATGGCTAAGGTGCTGGGTGAATGGAAAATACAGGCCTTTAGAAACGGCCTGTTGAGCGGATCAGAAGAGAATATTCTCGGCGACACGTCTAGCTTTTACAGAGAACTAATATCGGAAATTGAGCAACAGCAAGATCAACTTGCTGCAGATCTAATTGATCCGCTCTACGGCCAAGTGATGGTTAATTACCATCAATTTCTACTTACTAGCAGAAAACCTCTGAGCGCCTATCAAGGTGTTGGTGAAGAGCTTATTCAAGAGGAGCAGTGTGTCGATTCGGAAGATAGAGGAGGAGTGGTCGACTGTCAGTACATGGAAGTTCCAAATAGAGACTATATCGAGAGCCAAGCTCAGGCCAGAGAGGATGATATCGCCCAGTATTGGGATGCGATTGCGCTTTCCCTTCAACGTGTAATCGAGATATGCGCAGAGCACCGGTACTTATTAGATCAGGCTGAAGCGCTGGCACATTTAGGCGACTACCATATGTACGGCGGCGAGCAGGATTTGGCTTTAACTACTTATTTCGACGCATATCAATTGTTGCTTCGCAATACGGACCCAGACGCAAACGAATGGCTGAATCGGCTCTTTGTACAGCCAACCGTCGTGCCTTCCCTAACGACGGTTCTTCCCGGCGCATCTCCTGCTCCAATTCTGACTCAGGGATTACGCTTTGGATTTGTTATAGGTGCAGATGGCAAGGCTAGTGATATTGAGGTATTGGACGGAGCTGGCTCAGCCGATAGGCAAACTCGCCAGAGTGTGATGCGAATCATCACAGGCGCTACTTTTCGCCCGTTTTTTGATACGGAAGGTGTCCTAGATTCCCATTCGATTGAGATCTAGTATTTTTTCTTAGCGAGAAATCATCGGAAGAGTCAAAACAACTAGTAGCACTGTCCTACTGATACTGATGTAGCGAAGCTGTGTTTTGTCTCGCAAAAACCTTTGTTACCCAAGCGGGGCAGAATTCAGGGTGATTCCCTCTGCGTCGCTTACTATCCACCAAAGGTTTTCGTCCCAGTCGCCTAGCACGTAGCGTTTTAGGTTTTCATCGTCCCGGCCAAAGCGGTGCACCTTGGGCCGGTGGGTATGACCATGAATCATTTCAGTTACCTGAAATTGCTCCATGGTATGAATCACGGCGCTTTGGTTCACATCCATAATTTCGGCACTCTTTTCCATTTTGCCCTGAGAGCTCTTTGCGCGAAGTTTTTTTCCAATGCCTCGGCGCGTACTTATGGGTAGAAGTGAAAACAATCCTTTCACTGCTGGGTTGTGAACAAGACTACGAAAGCGCATATAGGCTTTGTCATCCGTGCAGAGTAAATCTCCATGCATTAACAATACGTGGCGCCCGCGGTATTCGTAGATGTAGTGATCGGGTAGGAGTTCAATGTCTGCCGCTTTTGCGAAACTTTTACCAATCAGAAAATCTCGATTTCCCTGCTGGAAAAACACTCGAATTTTGCGCTTTGCGAGTAGCCTCAGTTCGGCAATTACCTTAATCGCCAGCTCATTTCTGGCATCTTCGCCGATCCAGGCTTCGAACAGATCGCCCAGGATATAGAGTTGTTGCACATCTTCATCCAGATCATGCAAAAAACGACAGAAGGCGCGATAGATGTCCGGCCGGTCTTCGCTGAGATGCAGATCTGAAATAAAGATGTCACTCATGGGACTTGCTTATTCAGCCAGTGTCGCGGATTCAATAACAATGGGTTCAAGAGGTACGTCTGCGTGACCGCCCATATTGCCCGTTGCTACAGCTCGAATCTGATCCACAACCTCCATGCCCTCAGTAACTCTGCCAAAGACTGCGTATCCCCATCCCTGCATATCCTTAGAGGTATGGTCGAGAAAAGTATTGTCGTTGAGGTTGATAAAGAATTGTGATGAGGCCGAGTGGGGGTCAGAGGTGCGAGCCATGGCGAGGCTGCCGCGAACATTCTTAAGCCCGTTGTCGGCTTCGTTTTGGATTGGTGAGGCTTCTAGCTTTTCTTCCATCTCAGCATTCATACCGCCACCTTGGATCATGAAATTGTCGATCACACGATGAAAAATTAGACCATCATAGAATCCGCTTTCAACCAAGGACTGAAAGTTTGCCGCCGAAATAGGGGCGTTTTCGTGATCAAGTTCGATCTGTATTGGACCGAGAGAGGTTTGCATCAAAATCATGGAGGTTTCCTTGTAGTTGTCTTGTGTGGAAATGGATACTGCCTGTGGCTCAGTTTCTGAAATTACTTGAGCGGGCGCAGAAGGAGAAGTATTGGGTTCACTTCTGTCATCTTGCGAAAGAGCAAAAAACACCAGAAGAAATAGACCCAGGGTACAGGCGGAGATTATTGTCAGCTTCATTAAATCCGAGCTTCGTTGTTGACTAAAGGCACGTATAATACGCGGCTTTTCCAGACCTCCAAACGAGTAATTGATGTCCGTAATGGATACTACCTCTAATTTCCTGAAAACCATCATTCAAGAGGATATTGACTCCGGTAAAACCGCTAAGGTTGTCACACGGTTTCCCCCTGAGCCCAATGGTTATTTGCATATTGGCCATGCGAAATCTATCTGCGTGAATTTTGGATTAGCGAATGAGTTTGGTGGAGAGTGCAATCTGCGCTTTGATGACACCAACCCAGAAAAAGAATCCATCGAGTATGTGGAATCTATTAAACGCGACATTGAGTGGCTGGGATTTGAGTGGGCTGGCGAGGCTAGATATGCCTCCAACTACTTTGGGCAGCTCTATGACTGGGCGATACACCTGGTAAAGGAAGGAAAGGCTTATGTCTGCGAGCTATCGGCGGATGAAGCCCGGGAGTATAGAGGCACCCTAACGGAGCCGGGAAAAAATAGCCCCTATCGAGATCGTTCAGTTGAAGAAAGCCTGACTTTGCTCGAAAAGATGAAAGCCGGCGAAATGGCGGATGGCTCCGCCTCACTGCGAGCCAAAATAGATATGGCTTCCGGCAACATTAATCTGCGCGACCCGGTGCTTTACCGCATTCGCCACGTCACCCATCACAATACCGGTGACGATTGGAGTATCTATCCGAGTTATGACTTTGCTCACGGTCAGGAAGACGCTATTGAGGGCATTACCCATTCCATCTGCACGCTTGAGTTTGCCGATCACAAGCCACTCTATGATTGGTTGCTGGAGAATCTTCCAGTGCCCAGTAAGCCCGTGCAGTATGAGTTTGCGCGACTAAATCCGAATTACAGCATCACATCCAAACGTAAATTAAAGATGCTGGTAGATGAAGCTGTAGTAGAGGGTTGGGATGATCCGCGGATGCCCACTATTTCGGGATTGCGTCGCCGGGGTTACACGCCCACAGCGCTTCGCCGTTTCTGTGACATGACTGGCGTGTCCCGCGCAAACTCTCAGGTCGACCTAGCTATGCTTGAATTTGCTATAAGGGATGAGCTGGATAAGAGCGCACCGCGTTCTATGTGCGTGCTTAGGCCACTTAAGGTCGTGCTAACGAACTACCCGGAAGATAAATCAGAAATAATGAGGGGCCCATTTCATCCACAAAACGAGGCAATGGGTTCCCGTGAGATGCCTTTTTCCAGAGAAATCTGGATAGAGCAGGAAGACTTTCGCGAAGAGGCCAATAAAAAGTACAAGCGCCTGGTGATCGGCAAGAGAGTAAGACTGCGCAACGCTTATATCATTGAGGCCGACGAAGCCATTAAGGATGCCGATGGCAATATCATAGAGGTTCGTGCTCGAGTCATTGAAAATACGGTCGGCAACGACCCTGAAGACGGTATAAGGGCAAAAGGCGTTATTCATTGGGTAGATACTGCTACTGCTGTAGCCTGTTCTGTGAAGCTCTACGACCGGCTCTTCCTTACAGAAAACCCCGGTGCCGGCGATACGGACCTAATGGACCAGATTAACCCAGAATCACTGGTTGAGCTGTCTAACTGCTATGCAGAAGCTTCCCTCGCTAGTGCAGAGGTGGGACAGGGTTACCAATTTGAGCGTCAGGGCTATTTTTGCCGCGACGAAGCCTCTGGCTCGGACTTGGTTTTTAACCAAACCATTGGTTTGCGTGATGGTCAGGGAAAAAGCTTCGCTTAACTGTTCAAACCAAGATATATAATATTAATTAAATAAACTTTATAACTAGCTGATTTAAATTGAATTTTAAACTCTACAGTACGCTCGCAAGAAGCAAGCAAGACTTCACGCCTCTTACTCCAGGTGAGATTCGTATGTACGTCTGCGGGATGACGGTTTATGACTACTGTCATATTGGCCACGGTCGAGCTTTTGTCGCCTTTGATCTTATTGTCCGCTTCCTGCGTTTTATGGGCTGGAAGGTGACCTATGTGCGCAATATCACCGATGTGGATGACAAGATTATCCAGCGTGCCAAGGAAAACGGAGAAAGTTGCGAAGAGCTAAGCGGCAGGTTTATTGCCGCTATGCAGGAAGACTTTGGCGCATTGGGCATACTGCCGCCGGATCATGAGCCCAAAGCCACAGATCACATCGACCAAATTGTCGCTATGACAGAGAAGCTGATGGAGCTGGGCTACGCTTATAAAGCGAGTAATGGTGACGTCTATTACCGGGTAGCGAAGTTTGCTGAATACGGAAAGTTGTCTGGACGAAACCCGGAAGAACTGCTGGCTGGCGCTCGCATTGAAGTGGGCGACCAAAAAGAAGATCCCAGAGATTTTGTTTTGTGGAAATCTGCTGACGAGAATGAAGGAGAGGTCGGCTGGTCATCGACTTTGGGCTATGGCCGCCCGGGCTGGCATATCGAGTGTTCCGCCATGTGCAAACATAGCTTAGGTGACAGTTTTGATATTCATGGTGGAGGCGAAGATCTGCAGTTTCCACACCATGAAAATGAAATCGCTCAGTCTGAAGCGGCTAACGGCGTAGGTTTTGCGAACTATTGGGTTCATGCCGGTCCGCTGCGTATTGACGGCGAAAAGATGTCCAAGTCGCTAAACAACTTTTTTACCATCAGGGACGTGTTGGACAGATACCCGACTGAAGTTGTGCGCTTCTTTTTGATATCCAGCCACTATCGAAGCCCAATCAGCTATTCGGAAGACAATCTCATAGAAGCGCAGAATGGTTTGCAGCGGTTTTATCAGGCGATGCGCCATGTACCGGATTCTGGGGATGCTTCCAACCTGAGCGAGTCCTTAGCCTATGAGGCCTTTGTTGCGGCGATGTCTGACGACTTTAATAGCCGCGAGGCAATTGCGTCTCTGTATGCACTGGTTGACCAAATCAACGCAACGAAGTCTGCAGAGGACCTTGATTTGGCAGTAAAGCTTGTGGGTGAACTGCGCGGCTTCGGAAAGATACTAGGCATATTGCAGCAGGATGCGGAATCCTTCTTCCAGGCCGGGTCTACGGCCGATATAAGTGCCGAAGATATAGAACAATTGATCTCTGAACGTCAGCAGGCCAAGCTGGATAAAGATTACGCTCGCGCAGATCAGATACGTCAGGATTTGGCAGAGCAGGGCGTTCAACTGGATGATTCTCGAGAGGGTACTTCCTGGCGAAGAACGAACCAATCATAATTGTTGAGAAATATTCTCATTCGCTATTGACAATGATTCTCATTTCTAATTAGATGGCAGCCTGTTAAGACAGTCTAATTAGAGATCATTATTCGCCATGTATATTTGTGTTTGTAATCGCGTAACAGACAAAGATATTCGCAATGCCGCAACAGAGGGCGCCACGTCGCTATCTGACCTTCGTCATATGCTTGGTGTTTCCAGCCAATGTGGGTCCTGCGAGCAGGCTGCCCAAGAAGTTCTCTTTGAAACCTACCAAGCAAATCCGGATCTTTTCTACCAGGTAGCATAGATTTAATCGTACTGAGAATCATTTTCAGTAACTCTTTGTTTTAATTAGAATTTACTTGACACGCTTCAAGTGTCTACACCACACTCCGCCCATCATTTCTGTCTAATATTTCGGAGTATTCATGAAGGGTGACCCCAAAGTAATTGCTTTTCTCAACAAAGCTCTCGGCAACGAGCTGATAGCTATTAATCAGTATTTTTTGCATTCCAGAATGTATAAAGATTGGGGCCTAAAAGAGCTGGCCGAAAAAGAATACGAAGAGTCCATCGACGAGATGAAGCACGCCGATATGTTGATTGAGCGTATTCTCTTTCTTGAGGGATTGCCCAATCTTCAGGATCTAGGCAAGTTGCTGATTGGTGAGAACACCCAGGAAATGCTCGAGTGCGACCTAAAACTTGAGCATCAGGCTGTTCCAGATTTGCGAGAGGGCATTGCTTACTGTGAAACGGTTCAAGACTATGTTTCCCGAGATCTTTTGGCAGATATTCTTGAATCAGAAGAAGAGCATATCGATTGGCTGGAAACTCAGCTTGGCCTAATAGAAAAGGTGGGCATCCAAAACTACCAGCAAGCACAAATAGAAACGGAATAAGTTTCCAGGAATACAAAAAAGGCCACCAAAAGGTGGCCTTTTTTATGTGGCTGAGCAAATCAATTTTCCGGAATTATTACATCCACGACCTCAGCAACGGGCAGGGCGGCTATATCCTTAAATTTATAGTGCTTCCCTTCATCCAGATCGATCAAATTGGCGACCTGAGCGAATAGGTCTTTTGAGAGGATGTATAGGCCCTCAGCATTTTTACGTTGAATGCCATAGCGCACACTGTCTCGCATTTCCCGCTTAATCTTACTGAGCATGCCCTTGGTTGCCCAGATGCCACCTTCGCGGGCAAAGTCGCTCAAACGGCTCGCGTGATTAATGGTGTCACCCAGCACGGTAAACTCAATATGAGTACCGGCGTGATAGGTGCCAAACCATTCCTGTCCCTCATTCAAGCCAATGTTCAATTTTAAGTCATGGCCCCAGTTTTTGCGGGCTTTCCACTCCTTGGTCATTTTGATCATGAGCTCTTTTAGTTCATGGGCACAGAATAGGGCATTAGTAATGTAATCGCTGTTTGGCTGCGGCAGGAAGTAATAGACCATGCCGTCACCAACGTGCTTGCCGTGAGTGGCTTTGTAACGCCTAAAAATAGGTTCAGCGCCCTGCCATATGTCATTTATGAGCTCAAAGTACTCCTCAGCGGGTAATTCAGAGCAAATACTCATCGAGCTTTGCAAATCGGCGACCATGGTGACCAGGTTGGTGAGAAAAGGGCGCCTCTTTTTCATAATGTCCTGCATAACCTGGCTGCGCTGGGAAAGCATCTGGACTAAAGCTGCTGAATCTTCATCGGCAGGCAAAAAGCTAAAAAAGACGCCTTCTCTAAAGAAGCAAATGTAGAGGGTATAAGCTTGTTCGTTACCCTCATCGTCATTTATTTCAAAAGTGTGATGAATAATATCTTCATCACCCATCGCTTCAACCTGTTCATATAGGCCGCTAAGAAGTTGTACGTCTTCGGCTTCAAGCAATGGGTAAGCCTTTGCTAGGGCTTTTTGATCCATGCGCTTCTTTGCAGCGCGCATAGTGACTTCCAATATCTGCGGGAAGTTCACAAGCTTGTGCGCCTGTTCGCGATTTAACAGAAGGTGAAAGACATTTCGGGCAGCAATATCACGGTCAATTATGCGATCAAGTTCAAAGAAGGTGTCCTCAGCGTATTCATTCCACCAGGTAAGCTCAAAGTTGTTGTTCAACATAAAAGCTGGACCGGGAATGTTGTCGACGGAAAGGGCTACTGAAAGGCTGGTTGGGCTTTCTGTTTCGAATCCTCGTCGTTCAGCAGACTTGGGAGTGGCTTTAGCCTCTGTGCTCCCTGTGTTTAGTAAATCCGCCGGTTCACTATCTTCAACTCTAGACAGCATGTCGGCAATTTCAGACATGCTGTTCCCCTCAGACTTCAGCTGCTTCACTTTTTCTATAGTGGTTAGAGCGGATTCAGGGAAAAAGCCGAGACGGGGAACACCAGGTTCTCCCTCGACAGCGGAAAGAACATTAGGGCGTTTTAGAATTCCCAGACCAATGTAGTTATTCAGAGTAGCTCGTGAGATACCGGCACGCTCCATAACTTCTTTGCTGCTAATCATTTAGACACCATCTGTAAAATGAGATGGACAGTATAATTAGACAGTCTAAATATGCAAGGATTTATTTATACTGTCTAATCGTGATCTGAATGAATGAGTTAGGATGCAACTAAAATGTTATATATCAGAAGTTTATAGGTATTTCTTAAAGTGAAAAAACTGTAGAGATGTAATAAAACTACAGCCTAATTAGACAGTTAGACCGAAAGATAGAAGCTCTGGGAGCAGGATTTCTACAGTGAGGCGATGAAATCTTCCTGCATTTTGCGCTCAGAAGCGTTTGGTAGACGCCCCATAGCTGCCTGCAGGTTGTCCAATGCGTGATGGGCTTTAGTTGTGCCAGGTACGCAGGCCGTCATCGCGGGGTGCGAAACGTTGTATTTCAAGAAGAAATTGCCCCAGCTTTGGCAGTCAAACTCTTTAGCGAAGTCAGGCAGATCTACCCCTGATACTCTGGAGAACACATCACCCGTGGCATAAGGAATATTGCCAAGTACGGCGAGCCCTTTGTCCAGGGCAACGGAAAGCACTTCATTTTCAGCGTTCCTGTCCAGCATGTTGTAGTTCACCTGCACAAAATCCATGGGCTCATTGCGCATAACTTCGGCCATTTCGGCGTGCTGGTTGGTCTTGGAGAAAGTCAGGCCGATGTAACGTACTTTTCCTTCCTGTTTGGCTTCGCGAAGGAATGGCAGAAGCTCCTGCCAATTGGTACCGTTGTGTATCCCCACCATATCCAGAGTTGGCATATCGAGAAGGGCATGCGACTCCAGCAAAGTCTGCTCATGCTGCTCCATACCTGTGTGGCGTGGAAAGGTCTTGGTAGCCAAGGTCACCTTATCTTTAGCCCCTAGCTGGGAAAGGAGTTCCCCTAATACTTTTTCCGAGCCGCTGTAGGCAGGAGCCGTATCAATTAGCGCATTGCCATGATCGGTATAAGCCTTAAGGACTTCGAGTATGGGTTGTCGATCTTCCGCGGAGGCATTTGTATAGCCACCGCGATCACCAAATTCATTGGTGCCTAGGCCAACAACCGGGATCTGTTCGCCGGTGCTTGGTATGGCTTTGGTAATAAGAGGGCTGCCTTGCTGTGCTTTCAATGCTGGCGCTGCGGCAAGAGTGAGGCTGGCTGCAGCTGATCCTTTTAAAAATTCTCTTCTTTTCATCGAACTCTTACTACTCGTATTGATCCGTTAAGTCAGTGCGTTTTGTTTCCGACCCATCGGGGTGGAGCACGTAGCGTACGCGTTGTCCGTCCTCGTCTAAGAAATGCAGTGATTGCTGGAATATCCCTTGGTACAGACCGTTTGAAGGGCCCCGGGCCTCAATAATAAAGAGACGGCCTTCTTCTTCGTATAAATAGATGCTGGCGTATGTGCGTGTGCCATCTTGGTGAGTGACTTGAATCTGATGGCCTTCGACCATTTCAATGTGGTGCCAGTTATCAAAGGTGATTTCACCCTCATTTTTCTCGCGAATATTCCGCGCTGCGAAAGCAATCGAGCCTCGAAAATCGTAAAGCCACGGGAAATCATCGTCTGTATGATCTGCTACCTGTACGTAAGCGGTCTCATCTGTGCCGTAATTAACCACTGTTAAGCGGTAATCGACATTTCCAGTGTTAATGCTGTACAGCTTAGCGGGAAGGTTTCCACCCCATTCGGTTGGGTAATAAAACTCAGTAATTTCAGGCTCTCCGGGCATATTAATGACAAAACGTTCGTCTTGGTCGAAATAGGAGTGCCAGTCCTGAGCTATGACGTGAGATGTGGAAAGCAAGAGAAATAGGGCGCCCACAACCCCTTTTAGATTAATCAAATACACGCTCTTCTTCTCCTTCAACAGTTATGTAGCCTAGGAGGCATCCGCTTGAGCCGTCACGCTGTGCGTGGCAGCGCACAGATATTCTGTCGCCAGCGTTTAATTCGCCTCGTTCCCAGCCGCCGCCAGATGCAACAGCTTGAATACTGCCGCCTTCAAGCGCCCATAGCTCGCCATCTTCGGTTTCCAGTTGTAACCATATATGAGGGTTTAACCAGATAACCTCGACGAGTGTGCCTTCCAGGTGTGTGTAATTGCGCACGTCGTAGTTGCCGTGAGAATGATGAGCTTGGCTAGAGTAGGACACTGCTAGCAGTAATAATGCGCTGATGGCGCTAGTAAAATGAGATCTCAAGATCTTTCCCCCAAAAGACGTTTTAATTGCTAGCTACTATGCCAGCAAATGAGTCCCAAAGAAGCCTCTTTTTGATAACTAAACAAAACCCTCTATTCGCATAATGTATATTATGTTAAATATAGTAATTGGAATCTCAGAACTGAAATTTAAAGTAAGCCAAATCCTAGAACCAAAAATCCGATGGCACTCACTCCCCCTGCGATCAAGGCATAAGGTAACTGAGTTCTCACGTGTTCAACATGATCTGAGCCCGAAGCCATGATGGCAACAATGGTGGTATCGGATATTGGAGATGAGTGGTCTCCAAAGATTCCACCGGACAATACCGCTGCGACAAAATGAGCAGGTTCGGCGCCTATAGCGACCGCTATGGTGATGGAAATCGGCAACATAATGGAAAAGGTACCCCAGCTAGTTCCCACAGAAAATGCGATAAGTGCGGATACCAGAAAGATAATGCAAGGCAGAATCCAGATAGGAAGCCAGTCGGCAATTAAACTGGCTATAAATGCGCCAGTGCCCAGTTCTCGCACGATGCCTCCTAATGCCAAAGCTAGCAGTAAAACTAGGGAAATCGGCAACATACGCCCTGCTCCCAGCGACCAGCTGGCGCCAACTTCCGACATTTTCATATTTCTCTGAAATAGAGACATCAGCGATATGCATGTGAGTGCTGCCAGACTGGCCCATAAGACACTGGTAGAGCCAGATCCTGCCAGAAGGTCTCCCTCGCCTGTAATGAGTAGTCCAATGGGCATGGTGCCTATCAAAACCAATATGGGTAGGAACATGTTGATGGCTCGGGGTGGTGTGTCGTCTTCTTCTATCTCGAGTGAGGCGGTTGAGGCGCCCTCTTCTTTGTGTGCTTGATCTTCAGCTTGGGCCATGCTGCCAGGATTAAAATTCCTGGAGATGCTGAATGCCGTTAATAGCACAGCGCAGATGGCGTAGAGATTAAGTGGAATACTGGAGATAAAGACGCGCAGAGCATCTTCGACTTGCAAGCTCTCTAGTATGGCGAGGTTAAAGGCTCCCCAGGCGTTCAGCGGAATTAGGATGCAGATTGGTGCGGCAGTTGAGTCAATAATATAGGCCAGTTTCTGGCGCGAAATTTTGTATCGATCAAATAATGGTCTTGAAACTGTACCGGTAACCAGCATGGTGATATTTGATTCGATAAAAATCATCAGCCCAATCACAAAGGCCATCCACTGTGCCCGTGCGGCATTGGTTACCCACTTTGCTCGCTCAAGAAATCTCACCAGCCCAGATACGGCGCCGTTGCGTTCGAGCATGCAGATAAAGGCCCCTATCACTAGATTGAATACGATAACCCGGGCGTCTCCCGGAGAAGCCAGCACGCCAATGAGTCGATCGATGGATTCACCCAGTGAAGCAATAATGCCTACCTCGGGTAACAGGAATGCCCCCAGCCATATACCGGCAAAGAGCGAAATAAAGACTTGGCGAGTGAGGAGTGCGAGGCAGATCGCAAGTAATGGTGGAAGTATTGATGTCCAGGTTGGATCTGTCATTTAGCCGTTCGTCACCGAGATGCGTTTAACCTACGATTCGTTCAATAAATTGAAAAATGTGACTGCTCCACTCGTACACTTGTTTGCCGCGCCTTAAGGGTCACAATATAAATAGTGAGTTAATAGTAGTATTCGGCTCTTTTCGCCCAGCTGGTATCTTCATATTCTGAGTGAAGCTTGGTGAACGCTTCTCGACTGCTTAGGCCATCCTCTATAACACTTCCCCACATACAAGAGGCTCTATATTTAGGGCATATTGTCAGGTAAAAAAGCGCCTTAGCCTCGGCGTTTGATTTTTTCTCGGCAACTGATACAGCCATATTGAAATAGTAATTTGGCCCTTTTGCGTCATTCGCCAGAGTGCTGTTTCTGCAGCCGGGTTCGACCTCGGTAAAAGTTTCGGGGATAGGGTCTTCCACGACTGTTTGCAGGAAATGAGCCAGCTCGACATAACCGAATTCTGCTGAATCATCACTAGCAATTAGGCGTACGGGCTCTCGAATACTGGAAAATTCACGAACTATTGAATCGCTGTACGCTGCGATTAGTGAGTCCAGTTCGTCCAACCTTTCGTGGAAGATGTAGCGCAGTGCCAAGTCCGCGAATAGGTCATGACGAGCATCCTCGCCAATTTGTGTATCTTGTAAAAGATCTTTTTGCAGACTGTCGCCGCATAAAGAAGACAGGTAGACACGCCTTATATTGCTGTCGGTAATAAGTTCATTGCGTATGAGTGACTCAACATTTTGGTCCTGCATTAATATCTGCGCAGCCTCAAAATTTGTGCTCTTGTAGTCGAGAGTGTCCCCCATTCTTTGAGACAGCCATAAGCTCAAGGCTTCTTCAGTCTGGTTATTTCCCTCATAGGCTCTCGCTAACAAAACGAGCTCTGGTTGAGCCAGGTTTTCTTTGCCTTGGTACTGCGCTACTACAGCAGCGAAGTCTCCCAACTGAAAGGAATTGAGAGATTCGACAAAGTTCCTCAAAGGTGCAAGCACTTCGGAGTTAGGCGCTAAGCTGATAAATGCTCGTACGCTTGAAAGTGCTTGAGCTCTATCCTTATCTCCGAAAAGGCTAACTTCATCAAAATAATCTCGAAGTTTTTCTTGCTGAAAATTGGACCAGTTTGCCTCTATGGAGAGTTCCGCTAACAACTCATTAAGATCGCGCTCAAGTAAATCGAGTGATGCACTCTCCTCCCCTAGTCGCCATAGCGTGCCTCTTATTAGCCCTTTGGCTGATTGTGTGTATAGCCCCTCGGGGTATCTGGTGAGATATTGCTCCGATAAAAGAATTGCCTCGCGAGCGCGAGTAATATCTGTATTTTCGTCAATCCGATGCAGCAAATAGTAAGCTGGGAGCTGGCTTTGCGCCAACGCTGTGCGGCTAAGCATGTATGAGCTGGCTTCAGAAACCCAAGCTATATTGAGTTCGGATAGATCTTCAAATACA